>Ga0070685_10000011_pt1 | contig 137723 bp, 141 predicted proteins | sample KBSS13LmetaG_FD_65651 | JGI IMG/M metagenome (GOLD analysis project Ga0070685, IMG submission 65651) | Switchgrass rhizosphere microbial communities from Kellogg Biological Station, Michigan, USA - KBS S1-3L metaG | ecosystem: Host-associated > Plants > Roots > Rhizosphere ...
GCGAGATCAACAGCGATATGGATATTGTTCATCATGAATTCTCTCGTGCGTTATCGAAACTCGAAAATAAATTGTGGCACGAGAGAGGGCCATTACAGCACAAGCAACGGGATTGCCACACGCTGCGCGTGCGTCAACCCCTGTTGTAAGCGTTAGCAATCATGAGTGACGAAGAATTATTCAATACCCTTAAGGCAGCAAAGCGTAAGCGGTCACTTTTCGGATACAAAACATTATACGAACCAACAACGAGCAACTCAGAAGAGCAGCTTCGCAACCTTGAACTGAGTGGCGGGTATCACTTTCCCGCGGACGTTCGAGATACCTTGCTGTCACTTGGCGGGTGCGCGGTAGATGAGCTCTATATCCATCCATCCATCCATCCATCCATCCAGCAAGCAAGCAATATCTACGCCTTCGACGAAGAAACCGGGCCAATGAAGGGCTTTGTTACGTTTGCGAGCGACGTTTGTGGTAACTACTTCGCATTTGATCCAAAATCACCAACACCGGAAAAAATCTATTACTGTTCGCACGATCCATTTGGATATGCAGTCGTAGCAACGGACTTTCGTGCTTACCTCCATTCATTCGTCGGCTCTGGGTTCAATACATTATCTCTCACAGAGAAATTGGAACTTCATGAGTGCTAACAACCGCGTCAAATATGTTCGCTTCGCTCACGCGACTGCTTGGGAGCTACGCTCCTTCGCAGCGCTTTACGCGGAGCGTTAGGTTTTAAAATGGACTGGACCGCTGTAGCTGCAGAGATTCCTAAAGCAATTCCTGTCATCGTTGGTGGCCTTTTGGCGATCGCTGGCGGTACAGCAGGTCAGTCTCTCTCATTTTTTATCTGAGCGCCGCGAGAACAAAAAAATTGTAAGGGAAAAGGCGGAAGAGCTGATGGCCACGCTTTATGAACACAGAGACTGGATAGCTCGTGAGAACAGCCGTCTCGTCTTCGGCTCAGACTTACCTGAGTTACCATCGCCTCTCGACAAGGCATATGCAATACAACAGCTCTATTTTCCGGAGCTTGCTAGCTCTCTCGGCGAAATAACAGCCTCGCTTAAACCCATGACCACTTACTTTTACAAACATGCAAAAGCACGCATCGCAGATAAGGCAGCGTGGATTAAAGTATTGGACACTAAAGAATTCCCGCCACTATACGATGCATATTTGAAGGCCTTCCACACAGCTATAAATGACTTGGTCCGTATAGCTCGGGTGCAAATTGAAACCTAACAAGCGACTGTGATCCCAACGCAAGACCTGCTGCATAAATAATTACATCATTCGCCACTCCAAATTATCGCGAACCATAGCGTTCAGAATGGTCACCATTTTGCGCATGAATGCTGTGATGGCGACTTTTTTGTGTTTGCCTTGGGCAACTAGCCGGGTGTAAAAACTTTTCATCACGGGGTTGTGCTGAATGCCGCACAGCATGGCCATGTAGAGCACCGTGCGTATCGGCGCCCGACCGCCGCAAATGCGACGTTTGCCTTTCAGATTTCCGCTGTCGCGATTGAATGGCGCCAGGCCACATAGCGCAGCGATTTGCCGATGCGTCAGCTGACCAAGCTCAGGCAATTCGCCAACCAGGGTATAGGCGACGCCATCGCCGATGCCTGGCACGGAGCTGAGAATTTCGTAGGTACGCATCCATTCGCTAATTGATGCCATAGCCTTTTCCAGTTTCAAATTGATCTGCGCAATTTCCTTGTCGCAGATTTTCACCAAGCGGGTATGTGAAGCTTGTAATGCCTTGACGGCTTTGTGCTGCCGATTCAACTCCTGCGTGCGCAGCTCATTGAGCTGACGTTTACTTGCTAGTAAATCACGGACGTCTCGCACATTTTTGCTGGGAATTGGACGTGGCTGCGGCTGCATGACAGCGCCGAACTGAGCAATCAAATGCGAATCCAGCTTGTCAGTTTTGGCGAGAACGCCTTGGGCTTTGGCAAATTGGCGTACTTGCATCGGCTGCGCGACAACCAATGGCATTTCTTTTTCCGCGCAGGCTTCGACCAACAGGCGCTCGTAACCACCAGTTGCTTCCACAACAATGCGAGCCAATTTATAGCGATTAAGTGTGGTCAACAAACGTCGAACTTCTTGCTCTGTATTGGCCACCCGCCAATGCAGATCAAGCTCATAGATAAACACATCGAGATTGGATTTTCCGACATCGATGCCGACATTGCGCATATTGTGTTGACTGTAGTTTTTGGCGATTGTGTTCATGGCTCACCCTTGCTACATTCGAGCTCGAGGCTCTTTCGACTGTCCGAGTTAAATGTGAAATCAGCGAAGCGCCCAGGCTTGTTAACGGGCTGGACGAGTCCGCGCCTTCGCAGCATCGGGCTGCTTCGCTGAAACCTGTTGCAGCAGGTTGGGCCTCACCATATCGCTTTTTTCGGAGACAGGGATGACACGAAATTCATCATACAAGGCGCTCAAGTTCGTTTCGGCCCTTTGGGCCTCCACTGGACAGTCAAAGCTGCGCTTTGACTGCCACTTAGCACGGCGTTATGTGCAAGGAAAATTATTCGCATGTCGTGGATTTTGATACTGGCTTTAATTGTTGCGACCTTAATTATTTTTGCCGCGTTAAAAGGCAAGCAAAACTCCGGCGGCCCAGTTGGTTTTCCATATCAGCTCGAAGAAACGCTTTTTTCCATCGCTGAGCGCTCGTTTCTAGGTGTACTGGATCAAGCTGTTGGGCCGGAGCATCGAGTTTTTGGCAAGGTGCGAGTGGCAGATATAGCCAAGGTTAAATCTGGCCTTAGCAATTCTGCGCGTCAAGGTGCGCTCAACCGAATAGCAGCAAAGCACTTTGATTTCGTGGTTTGTCGCGCAAGTGACCTCACGGTCCTCTGTGCTGTGGAGCTTAACGACAAGTCCCATTCGACGAAGCGTGCCAAGGCGCGTGACCAGCTTATAGAAAACGTGTGCAAAGCAATTAATTTGCCGCTGTTACAGGTCGCTGCTAAAGCAGCATATTCACATCAAGATATCCGTAACCAATTTCATGCATCCATTGGCTCGGCAGTGTCAGGTGAATCCATTGGCACATAACCATGCGCAGCATTCGCAGCCTGCGGCTGCTGGGACAACCAAAAGCTGCGCTTTTGTCTGCCCCTGTGCGCGTCGTTATATGTTTTGGGATAGACCAGCATGAACTCCAAAAATTTAAAAGATGAAGTCCAAATCGCTTATGACATGTATGAGCATGTTTACTCTAATCTAAACAATACCAAAAATAGCGCGAGTAATGAGCACAGCCTAGGAAGCCCAAATCGGGTAGAACATGATTTTTCGGAGCGTGAGAAAGAGCATTTAGCTTTGTTGAGGGCAAAGCTAACTTTGGCAATTGCAAACCGAAATAATGAAACACTTCTTGAGTCATCTAAAAGCAGTGAAAGTTTAGGTCGTAAAGTATTTTGGTTAAATATCGTCGTTGCCTTTCTAACAGCCGTTATGGCTTTCTCAGCGGCATTTGAGGCTTATTTAAAGTGCAAGAACATATAAAAAGTAATATACGGACCGCAGGGCCCCTTCTATTACACTGTTAGCGTCATGTCGAGAGCAACTATGTATTTTTTAGAAAGAGGTAGCCCTCCTTCACAAGAAGAGCTGGATCTTGCAAGCTCAGTCGCCACCGTATCCTTTATTGTCGCGGCAGCAACTATCGCACTCGTTGTAGTTTATTCGGGATACCTGATGTCTCGCACCAAGCTGCCCGGGCGTATTGAAATCTTTTTTGGGGCCGCTTCGTTTGCAATATTCTTTATGTGGACCCAGTTTATGGGTGGTTATCTAGAAGCCACGCTCGGCCCTCTTGGAACACTACTCAATGTAATTCTCTGGTCTTTGTCCTGTGCATTTTTTATGTTTGGTCATTTTCGTGCGCTCAGAAAACTTAAAACATTGGAGCGCTAACAAAAACAAGGCGGACGGCTTACAGCCGCCGCTTTTGTGAGCGTTAGGCATCTTCAAATGCATCGAATCACCACACTGCTCATCGCTCTGATCTTCCCGTTGTCGGCATTGGCTGGTGCGTGGGGCGAAGGAAACTTCGAGAATGACGATGCCCTCGACTGGATTGGTCAATGCACCCAAAGCACTGGAGCCAAGGTGGTTTCAGCAACCCTCACTGCGGCGCTCAAGGCGCAATACATTGAAGCGCCAGAGGGATCAGCGGCAGTCGCGGCGGCAGAAGTTGTCGCCGCGGCACGAGGGAAGCCAAACCCAGATCTTCCAAAGGAGCTTCGTTCCTGGCTTGAACGTCAGCCGAAGACCGAGCTGGCTGCGCTATCGTCTTTAGCAAAGCAAGTTCTCAGGAAAGTACGTGATCCGAAGGCCTCAGAGTTGAGGCAGCTATGGTCGGAAGGCAAGAGCAATCGCTGGGAGTCTCGCATCGCAGAACTGGAGGCACGAATTGGCGGCTGAGCACTTTGGCCCACAGATGCCTAACCCTTCCTTCAAGCGGACCCGCCTACGGCGGTCCGCTTAAGTCAAACGTTATGAGCTAAAGCATGACGTACGATGAATTCAATGATTTTTGCCGTGCGCTCCCAGCAACTTCGTACGTAGTGCAATGGGGAGGCTCGCATGTCTGGAAGGTTGGCGGAAAGGTATTTGCAATAGGAGGTTGGAGCGAGGCAAATGGACCTGCATACTCATTCAAGGTGTCAGAGAACAATTTTTATTTTCTGGAGAACAAACAAGGTTATCGGCCAGCTCCGTACCTCGCATCGCGCGGCATGAAATGGATTCAGCAGTACCACAAAGCTGCATCGGAAGATGAGGCGCTCAAACATTATTTAGAGGAGTCACACCGAATTGTTTCGTTAGGCCTATCCAAAAAGAAGCAAAAGGAACTTGGCTTAAATTACCCGATCAGCTCACCGCCCAAGCGAAAAAAATAATTTACGAGTATGTCGAAATTGCCATGTCCCGTTCGTCTAGTAGCAGACAACGTAGAAAATTGTCATCCTCAAACGAACTGGAGAAAGCATCATGACAAAAATGATTTTTATAAGCCTGCCGGTCGCCGACCTCGACGTGTCGATGACTTTCTATAAGGCCATCGGCTTTGTGAACAACCCTGATTTTACGGATGATACGGCTGCGTGCATGGTATGGAGTGAGGCAATTAACGTCATGCTGCTCACCCACGCCAAATGGCGCACATTTACGAGCCGCCCAATTCCGCCATCAACCTCGAGCGAAGTGGCGCTTAACGTGTCTTGCGACAGCCGCGAATTGGTCGATGCGATGAACGACGCAGCCGCTGCAAACGGCGGCACAGCCGACATCAATCCGGTTCAGGATCACGGCTTTATGTACGGCCGCGACATGGCGGATCCCGATGGTCATATTTGGGGTGCAATGTGGATGGACCCGGCAGCGATGCTTTCGGGTGACCAAAAGAAATAAAGGTGACGGCACGTCGCCATCGATACCGATGATTCAAACGTTGAATCAAATAGTTTCGTTTAAATAGTCTAAATAACGCGGTGGATTTTCTACGGCCGCGTCATTTGTTTATGGAGTGAACGCATGTTCGTAGTGATCTTCAGAGCTAAAGCACGAAATCTCGATGCGGAATATTCCAAAGTCGCAGCGCGCTTGCGTGATTTAGCGCTGAACGAATTTGGCTGTTTGGAATTTCATTCGGTAATGGAGGGCCAAAATGAAGTTGCGCTTTCCTATTGGGCCAATGAAGAAAATATCCGCGCATGGAAATTACATCCGGAACATATCGCGGCGCAATCGCGCGGAAAGGAAGTATGGTACGAGTCCTACTCTGTGCAAATTGCCACTATCACGCGCGAGTACGGCCGGGACATAACGGGCACCGATAGCTAATAAACGTATCCTCTGGCGGGATCGGGGCAGTGGGGGCAACCGTATGCTCGGCATCATTATCTTCGGTGAATCGGCCAACCGACGCGGCTCGGATGTATGCGCTTATCGTGGTGGAAAAAAAAGCGGCCCTAGCCAGGGCCGCAAAGATTGGCGCAACGTTTAAGTGGCTGTTTAGTTGTATCGATACGTGGCATCCAAGCCCCAGCTACGCGGCTCGTTATAGACCGAGCCGGCGAATCCCAGCGGCTCGCCGAACGAACCGATACCGTAGCTGCGATATTCCTTGTCCAAAAGATTTTTTCCCCAGAGCGAAAATTCAAGATTGCCTTTGTCTTTGCCGATCTCGATCTGCGATAACGTCACCCGACCATTGACCAGCGTAAATGCATCCGACTCGGTGTATTTATCGAATGCGGTATCGAGTGAATCATGCTTGTAACCTGAGTTGTAAACAGCATCCAGGCGGGCAGTAAGCGCGCCCCAGGAGAAAGGTGCGAATTCATACTGCGCACCGATTCCCACTGTCTGCTTCGGCGCCTCGGGAAAATGCGCACGATTGCTGACATCGACCGGCTGAAAGTTGGTTGCAGGCGACGCAAATAAATATTCGTCGTATTGTGCATCGAGATAACCGTAATTCAGATCGACAGTGAAGCCTTCGAACGGAATCGCCACTATTTCGATTTCCATGCCTTTAATCGTGGCCTTACCGACATTGCTGACGACAGTTTCGGCGCCAGTGGCTGACGGCACAAATTGACTCAATTGCAGATCGGTGAATTTGTTGACAAATGCGGCGGCATTCAACGTCAGGCGATGATCGAATAATTGCGATTTGTAGCCGACCTCATAGGCCTTGACGAACTCCGGATCGAACGGCCGCTGATTGGCTACCGAGGTACGCGCGTTGAAACCGCCTGAGGTATAACCGCGGCTGTATTTTCCATACACATTCATGTCGGGCGAAATATCGTACGCCACGGTCGCGCCGCCACTCATGTTGTGATAACCGTGCGCAAAATCTCCGCTGGCACCGGTGGTGTCGACCAACGACAACTCTCGATGATCGCTGGTGGTGCGCAATCCCAGCGTGAAATGCCACTGATCGAGCGCTGCCGGTGTATAGGTGGCCTGACCATAGATCGCTTTGGCGTTATTGGTTACTTCGTAACTGCTTTCATTGAATGCGCCAAATAGCGGTGCAACCGTTTGTCCCGTATTCGATTCGACATGCTCGCGGAAATAATACAAACCGGTCACCCAGTCGATATGATCCTGCGTGCCGACGAGTTGCAGTTCCTGAGAGAACTGATTTTGCTTCTGCGATAAACCATTGGTCGCAAACAACGAAACAATGCCGCCGCCTACGCCAGTGAGATCAAGAGAGCCGCCGCCGGATAGATCGGTGAATTGTTTGTCGTCGAGTTTGCGATACGCCGTGATCGATTTAAATTGCAGTTCGTCATTGATATCCCACGTTGCGATGAGGCTGTGGCCTTTGACATCAAGCGATTCCAGACCTTGATATGGCAGCGACAGGGCATGGGCGCGACTGTTGGGTCTGACGTTGGCCTCACCATTGGCATAGGCGCCATCCATTGGTCCGAGAATGCCTTGCGCTGGCGTTGCGCCGTTGAATGCACCATTTGGTGAGTTGGCAAACGCGACGCAGGCTGGATCGGCGGAGCACGAGGCGGCAATCGGCGTATTGCCGAAAGCAGCGTAAGTGCCGAGCAAAATCAGATCGCCGTAGCCGCCATTATTGCTGCCCGGCCCGAACGGGTAGGCGCCGCCAGCGCGATTGGCATTGCCGCCGAGAATAAAGCCGGGCGTGACGTGAGTGAGTTGAAACGCCGCGGGCATATCGCGGTTGCGGGTCTGATCGTAGTTGTAATCGAAGGTCACCGCATCGACAGGCTGCCATTTCAAGGCGAGGTTCCAGCCTTGATCTTTTTTCGCGCCAAAATCTTCGTGATCGCCGGTTTGCGAATTGGTCGTAATATTTTTGACGTAACCATCCTGCCGGCTATTGAGATACGACAGCTTGGCGCTAATACCCGCGACTTCCGGTGTATCGATCGTGGTACGCGATTTAAATAAATCACGGCTGCCAGTCGTTAACGTTTGCTTCACGGCGAACGTGCCTTTGGGCTGAGCGGTCACGATGTTCACCGCGCCGCTCATGCTGTTGCGCCCGTACAGGGTACCTTGTGGTCCGCGCAGTACTTCGATGCGCTCGACATCGACCACATCAAACGCGATTCCATTGTTGCGCGCCATATAAACGCCATTCATGTACACACCGACGGCGGGATCCACCGACATGATCGGTTCGGTCTGCGCAATACCACGAATCGCGTAGGCTACAGTGCCAGACGAAGCGGGCTGTACTGGCGCCGTCATGTTGGGCGTGAATAACGAAACTTCCTGCGCTTGCGTAATGCCGCGCTGCTCTAGCGCTTCGGTCGGAAATGCGGATATCGCGATCGGGGTTTGCTGCAGCGATTCTTCGTGTTTCTGTGCAGTGACGATCACTTCCTCGACAGACGTTGAACGTTTATCGTCGACAGCCGCGGCGGCAATATTGCTGGCGCTAACGGCGATAATCGCAATCGCAAGCGGATTGCATCTGAATGCAACAGAAGTCGAACTCATGGTCGATTACCTTTATTAGTGTTAGAAGAATTACTGTTATGGTTTTTAGAATTTGACGCGGGGTTACTTTAACGAGCGAGGAGGGGAGCCGCGACGACATCACCGATCAGTAAGCGCTACGAAAAGCGTCAAGCGGTCGGTTGTGTATGCTGTTTGTTGACAATAAGAAAAAACTGTTTCGATTTGCGCCGATGAATCGGTGCTCGAGTGATTTATCTGCGCGATAAGATTATTCATCGACTATTTAGCGCAACCTGGCGCGGTGATAGCATTTTTAATATCGGACTCATTAGATAAATCAAGAATCCTATAGATAGGAGGGGGTTGGTATAAGCAGAGAGCCGACAGGTCCGATGCTGCATTAAAAAATAATGAAATAAGCACGTTATTAGAGGATAGATCTCGTGGGGACATTGATCGCAAAGCAGCGTCCATCGGCGGTGGAAATACACGAACTATTGATACTTGCGCAAAGTGCGGGCGCTGATATCGATACTATTGCCCGCGATGCCGGGCTCGTCGCGAGCAACTTATTGAGCGACTGCCATCGCGCGGCGCTTTCGCAAGAACAGTTTTCGGCAATCATTTTCGCCGCAGCAAAAGCGCTGGAAGAGCGCTCGTGTGCGCGCTTACAACGCCAGCCGATGACGAAATTAGATTTCGATCTGCTCTGCTACTGCGTGATCAACTGTACGACATTAGAAGCTGCGATCCAGCGTGCCATCGAATTTATGCACGTGCTGGGAATGCGTGCAGCAAAGCTAACGCTACACAGCGACGCTGGCATCGCCCATTTCACGATGGACACGCAACGCGGCGTCGACCGCGATGGTTTTCTACCCGATTTAATCGGCCTTTCGGGTTACGCTCGCTTATTCAGTTGGTTGATCGGTGAAGACATTCAACCGATGACGTTGAGCATGGCGCATCCGCAACGGTTGAGCCATGAACTGGCGACATTGATTGCACCGTATTTCATAATGTATTCAAAATCGAAAAATCAGTTGCACTTTCCCACCAGTTATCTCAAACGGCCAGTGATCCGCAACCATGACGAGTTACTGCGGATGCTGCGTTATTTTCCGTTTGATGGTTGCACTTTAGAGTTGAGCAATGCGCAGCTATCACCAAAAATTCGGCGGCCTATTATTGCTGCTTTGCAATGCGGCACCGTGCTGCCATCGGCACAAGTGTTGGCGCGACAATTAAATATCAGCATCGCCACACTGCGGCGTCGACTCCACGAAGAGGGTACGTCGATTTCACAATTGCGCGATCAATGCCGTCACACGCTCGCCATGCAATTATTGCAGCAGCGAAATATCGCGCTCGCACAGATCGCCGAACGCCTCGGCTATAGCGATGCCTCTGCATTTCGGCGCGCCTTTAGTGCGTGGACGGGAACCTCGCCGACGCACCACCGCGACACGTTGCGGGTGGTGCGAAACGCTAAATAAAAGCTGTGATTTGCGCACCGTAAGCGTATCAATAAATTAATAGCGCAAAATTATTCCTTGATGCCCTCCACCTGAATTCGCAACAACACCTTGCCCATATCGCCCTGACCGTACTGGCTCATTTTCATGCCGTATTCGGACCAGTTCAGTGTGGTCTCAGCATCGGCGCCGCAAACTTGTTTTTTCAACATGGGATGTTCGATGCAATTGAACAAATTCAGCGTTAATTTCGCGGGTTTTGTTACGCCCATGATGGTCACTTGGCCGTCGACAGATTTCGGTTTATCGCCGTCAAATTGAATGGTGCCGCGATACGTCGCGGTGGGATATTTCGCGACGTTGAAGAAATCGTCCGAGCGCGCTTTTTCATCCATCGCGCCGAGACCGAAATTAATGCTGCCGATGTCGATGGTAACATCGACGGTGCCGGTTTTGGCGGCGCGATCGAGCGTGATGGCACCTTTGGTTTTATCGAATTTGCCGCGCCACACCGAGATACCCATGTGCGAAAATTCCAAACTCGGATAAGTATGAGTCGGGTCGATCGTATATTTTTCGACAGCGGCGAACGCGGGTTGAGTGAGAGCGGCCGCGAGCGTGAGCGCCAATAATTTTTTCATTGAGATTCTCCAAAAATAATTATCTAAAAGGTTGAGTCAGCCGCGTACCGCCGCTTCGATTTTGGCGACGTCGATTTTCCGCATTGTCATCATTGCTTCGAATGCGCGCTTCGCTTCCGCGCCGCCTTTGGCCATGGCGGCGGTCAGAACGCGCGGCGTAATCTGCCACGATATTCCCCATTTATCCTTGCACCAGCCGCACGCGCTCTCGGCGCCGCCATTGCCGACGATGGCGTTCCAATAACGGTCAGTCTCTTCCTGATCGTCGGTGGCAATTTGAAAAGAGAATGCTTCGCTGTGCTTGAAAGTGTCGCCGCCATTGAGACCGATGCAGGGGATGCCGCACACGGTGAATTCAACGGTAAGAACATCGTTCTTCTTACCGTCCGGATAATCGGACGGTGCTCGATGCACCGCGCTTACCGCGCTGTCGGGAAAAGTTTGCGCATAAAAACGCGCGGCTTCTTCCGCGTCGCGGTTGTACCACAAACAAATAATATTTTTGTTCATCATGAGCCTCCTTGTCGCTCGCGATGGCGCAGCGCGCCTGAGTTAAACCGTTAGATTGGGGTGTAGACCAATTCGCGTACCGGGCGCACCTCGACGCTGCCGTAACGCGCCGGTGGAATTTTGCCGGCGAGTTGCAGCGCCTCATTCAGATCGCGCGCTTCGAGCATATAAAAACCCGCGAGCTGTTCCTTGGTTTCCGCGAATGGTCCGTCGGTGGTATACACCTTGCCATCGCGCACGCGCACCGTGGTGGCCGTGTCGGTCCAGTGCAGCGGCGCGCCATCAAGAAAGTGACCGCTCTGCTGCAGATTTTCGACGCAGCCGATGCATTCGTTGTTCAGCGCGTTCCATTCTTTTTGCGGCAATGCGCGCATCGCTTTTTCGTCGAAATAAACCAGCGCCAGATATTTCATGATCCATTCTCCAGTGTTCTGTTCGTCGCATTTCTCCCCTCTCCCGTTCGGGGAGAGGGGATCCCCCGCGCACGATGGCTCACGCGTGATCGGGAATTTCCGGCTCAACAAGTTTTGCCAGCTGCGCCAGCGATTCCTGCCAGCCGAGATAGCAGCCTTCGAGTGGAATCACATCGGGAATGCCTTCCTGCACGATGCTGATGTCGGTGCCGACCGAGACCTTTTTCAACACAATCGTCGTGACCATTTCGCCGGGCAGATTCGGATCGTCGAAACGATCGTTGTAGCGCACGCGTTCGCCGGGCACTAGTTCCAGAAACGCGCCGCCGAACGAATGACTGCTGCCGGTGGTGAAGTTCGTGAATGACATTTTGTACGTGCCACCGACGCGCGCATCGAGGTGATGTATTTTGCCGGTGAAGCCATTCGGCGGCAGCCACTTGCACATGGCGTCGCCATCGATAAATGCGCGGTACACGCGCTCCGGGGTTGAGCGCAGCACGCGGTGCAGTTTGACGGTATTGCTCATGATGAAATCTCCTTCGCTGATAATGGGTCGAGCGCGCGGCGCACTCGATTGAATTGAATTAGGTGCGGTTCTGCTGCTGCGGACAGTTGTCGTTCTGTATCGCGCAATTGACCATCCACGGCGTGCCGAAGCGATCGCTGAACATGCCGAATTTCTGCGCCCAGAAGGTCGGTGAGAGTGGCATAAGAATATTGCCGCCGACGCTGAGTGCATTGAATACGCGCTCGGCTTCTTCGGGATCGTCGATATGTAGCGCTACTGTCGTCCCGACCGGCTGCTGGTGTTGACCGATCGGCGAATCGCCGCCCATTAGCACGTTGTCGCCGATGGTTAGACATGCGTGCATGACGCGATTACGTTCATCCGGATTCAGCTGATCGGCGATCGGCGTATCTTGTTGCCGAATCATTGCGTCGATTTTGCCGTTCAGGCATTTGGCATAGAACTCGAAAGCTTCTTTGCAGTTGCCATCGAAAGCGAGATAGGGATTCAGTTTCATTGCAATGTCCTCCAGTGAGTTGCGTTTGCGAAATCGCTTCTATAAATGCCGGTTTCGCTAATTAGTCGTTGCGCGCAATCGCTAATCGACACATCCATAAAAATATTTTTAGGTGTTGGTCTTTATACGTCAGTTAAAGCGGCCAGCCGGCGTTCGAGAAAGCGGCGTTCGGCCGGTTGCTGGGTTAACGCGAGTGCCTGTTGATACGCGTGGCGGGCAGCATCGATTTGATCGAGCCGCCGGCACAGATCGGCGCGTGCGGCATGGGCTAGGTAGTAGTCGCCGAGCTCGCCGCGCGCGAGCAACGCATCGATCAGCGTAAGACCGGCTTGCGGGCCATCGCGCATCGCCAGCGCCACTGCGCGGTTGAGTTCGACCACCGGTGAGGGATTCGCTCGCAACAGCACATCGTACAAGCCGACAATCTGCGGCCAGTCGGTCGCGGCGGCGTTGGTCGCTTCGGCATGCACCGCCGCGATCGCAGCCTGCAATGTATAGGGGCCGATGCGCCGCGCTGCGAAAGCGCGCAGCACCAGCGCCTTACCTTCATCGATCAGCGGTTGATCCCACAGCGTACGGTCCTGCTCCTCGAGCACGATCAGGTCGCCATCGGCGGTGGCGCGGGCGCCGCTGCGCGATTTGTGCAATAGCATCAGCGCGAGCAAACCGGCCGATTCGCCGTCCTCAAGCGGCGTCGGCAACAGCTCGAGCAGTAGTCGGCACACACGAATCGCTTCCTCGCTCAGCGAATTGCGCGTCAGCGCCGCGCCGGTCGAGGCGAGATAGCCCTCGTTAAAAACGAGGTAGATCACCTGCAACACCGCGTCGAGCCGTTCGGGCAGCTCGGCCTGTGCCGGTACTTCGTACGGAATTTTCGCATCGCGAATTTTTGCTTTGGCACGCACGATACGTTGCGCGATGGTCGGCGCCGAGCTGAGAAAAGCGCGCGCGATTTCCTCAGTGGTCAGCCCGCACACCTCGCGCAGCGTCAGCGCGACCTGCGCCTCGGACGCCAGGCTCGGGTGACAGCAGGTGAAGATCAGCCGCAAACGATCGTCGGCGATATCGTGATCGTTGTCGGCCTCTGCCTCGGCATCGAGTTCGAGCTGCACCGCGATTTCATTCAGTGACGCATCGAACCGCGCGCGCCGGCGCAATTGATCGATGGCCTTGAAGCGGCCGGCCGACACCAGCCAGGCGCGCGGATTTGCCGGCACGCCGCTATCGGGCCACTGCTTCAATGCGGCGGTGAAGGCCTCGTGCAGCGCCTCTTCGGCGAGTTCGAAATCGCCGAGTAGGCGGATCAGCGTCGCCAGCACGCGGCGCGATTCGTTGCGATAGATGGCGTCGAGCGCCGTGGCAATGGCTTGATCCAAAAGCGGCCTTCCTATGCGTTAAAACCCTGCTGTGCAACACTACTCGACCGTTGTTACTGACGAATGTTGCGTACGACTGACGAAGGTTACGTCTGAAATTCTGGCCGTGCGCGGACTTGCAGCGTGGCAGAAGGCTTTTATGTTACCGCAGTGAAAAGTGACGCGCGGTCGCGGTATTCTTCTCCGTCAACATTTCTACCGTGAGGAATTTCCGATGACAATAATAAATGACGGTCAATTTGTGTTTACCAAAGTCATTGTTGCCGATATCGAGCGCGCTTTTGAGTTTTATAACAAAGTATTCGGCTTAGTCGAAATAGCGCGCATCAGCAATGGCACCGGCGTCACCGAGATGCACGAAATCATTATGGGCACCGCGGGTTCATCCGGTATGCCCGTGCCGACACTGATCGTGCAGCGTTATCCCAATAAACTGTTGCCGTCGGTTGAGGCCATCGTGCTCGGTTTTACCGTTGGCAACATCGAAGCGACTATCGCCGCTGCCGTCGACGCGGGCGCGAGTATTGAGATACCGCTATCGGTGCACGAGGCACACGGCGTAAAGGTGGCCTTTTTGGTCGATCCGCAGGGCATTATGATTGAGCTGCTACAGTACCTTTGAATGACGGTATCGCGTGCAGCCGCCGCAACAGAGATCGCATAAAAAATTACGATTGCGAAAAAATAAATCGAGAAAAATACGCGAAAAAATAAAAGGAGCGATGGAGTGAAAACGATAGCGCTGTTTAATATCAAGGGTGGCGTCGGCAAAACCACGTCGGCGGTCAATATTGCGTATCTCGCCGCCCAGGCAGGGTTGCGCACGGCGCTGTGGGATCTCGATCCGCAGGGGCATGCGAGTTGGTATCTCGGTATCGATACCGATGAATTAAAACAGCGTGCGGCAAAACTGATGGAAGGCAAGCTGGCCGCGAGCGAATTATTGATGCCGACCGCGTATGAGAATTTAAGTGTGGTGCCGGCCGATTTAAGTTTGCGCAAACTCGATGTATTGTTCGAGAAAAACGACGCCGGCAAAAATCATTTCAAATCATTATTGAAATCGCTGACGGAAGCAGTGGACCTCGTCGTACTTGATTGCGCGCCGGCATTATCGAGCGCAGCAGAACAAGTGTTTCACGCCGTGGATATTCTGTTGGTGCCGTTGATTCCGTCGCCGCTGTCACTGCGTGCGTATACGCAATTGCAGGAATTTCTGGCGCAGAAAAAATGGAGCGAGGTAAAGGTCGTGCCGTTTTACACGCAGGTCGATCGCCGCCGCAAAATTCAGAATGAAATTGTCGAACAGCGCAAAAAACAATTTCCGGAAATGCTGAAAACGTATATCCCGTACGCGAGCGCGCTCGAACAAATGGGCACGCATCGCGCACCGGTCAATGTGTTTGCCGGCAGCAGCGCGCCGGGGCTGGCGTATTCGTTACTGTGGGCTGAACTAAAACGCGCGCTGAAAAATGTGTAATGACTAATTCATCAATTCACACCATTGATAGCGTTGGTATCCGCCGGCTCTTTTCTCTGGACATGTTGCGTGCGGCTTCCGCCGTGCACTTGCTGCCGCCAGGCGATCACAATCAGGCCGAGAACGAGTAGTGCGTTGACGACATACTCACCGCCAGCGCCCGGGCCGGAAACGGAATTCATCGCGCCGTGGGCCAGGCTGACGGCAATGACAGAGCGGGCGCGATCGCGAATGAGCGTTGCATAAACTGCCACGACCATTGTCATCGCGGTGAATTTCAGAAGCCCGGGCAGGTCGACCTGCTCGCCTGACGCGCCGAGCAACAATATCGGCCAATGCCAAATTCCGTGCAGCAATCCCACCGCAACGCTGGAGCGCCATAAGCCGAAATCGCGCCACAAATAATAAAGATAACCGCGCCAGGCTGGCTCCTCGGTAAGTAGGGCCAGCAGGATGCAGGCGGGAAGCAAAAGCCATAAACCCGGAAGATAGCGGGCTTGGGCAATGTCCCCTAGATTCGTCAGGGCGACCTTCCAGTCCTGAGCGCTCGTCAGGTCCTGACCCTCGATGACGATATTCGCCGTTGCCGCGACCAGCCCCAGCGCGAGCGGCAGCAGCAGTGCGACCAGCCACCAGATGTTGGGACGAAAGGACAGGCCCAAGACCTCAAGCCGCCGGCCCCGCTCAAACAGCAGCGCGCAAACCGTAGCCGCGATGACCGGTCCGAACAAAAAGAACAGCGGCGCCAAACTGGGGATGGCTTGCCGCAACGCAGGCAACAATGGCAGCCAGCTTATGCCCAAGGTCATCCCGATAAAGACGAGGCTCTTGCGTGCGACAGACATTATTGCGTTCCAACGCCGGTTATTGTTTCGCGACGGTATCAGCGCGGTACACCAAGAGCAAATTGCGTGAGATTAGTCTTCCGCCGCGATCCGCCTTGCAAACGCGAAGAGGGTTTTCCAAACTGCGGATCGAATAACGATGGAGCCCCCCATGAAACACCGAAAAATATCCGAAGTGGTAAGAACGGTATGAACTTCACGCGCGGTTTTACGCTGATCGAAATGCTGGTGGTACTAGCGATCATCGCAATTCTGGCGATGATCGCGCTGCCGAATGGGCAGGATAAATTCGTGCGCGCACAAATCGCCGAAGCATTGCCGCTCGCCGATATTGCCAAAGGCCCGATCGCATCGACCTGGGCCGCCGCGCATACGCTGTTGCCCGATAACGCTAGCGCCGGTTTACCGAGCGCGGATAAAGTCGTCAACAATTTCATCAGCTCGTTGTCGATACATGATGGCGTGATCGATATTACGTTCGGCAATCGCGCCAATGCGCTGATCAAAGATAAAACGTTATCGCTGCGACCGGCGGTGATCGACGATGCGCCGGTGGTGCCGATAACCTGGGTCTGCGGTTATGCGAACGCGCCGGAAAAAATGACGGTGCACGGCGACAACAAAACCACTATTCCCGCGAATTTTTTGCCGCTCGCGTGTCGCGGCTGATTCGTCATTCCAACACCCATTCACATAGGAGGTTCGGTGGACCCGATCATTTCGGTACAACAGCTCACCAAGACTTACGATTCCGGTTTTCACGCGCTCAAGGGCGTCGATCTCGATATCCGACGCGGTGAAATCTTTGCGCTGCTCGGTCCCAACGGTGCCGGCAAAACCACGCTGATCAGCATCGTCTGCGGCATCGTCAATCCCAGCGGCGGCAGGGTGCTGGTTGATGGCCACGACATCCTGCGCGACTACCGCGCGGCGCGCTCGAAGATCGGTCTGGTGCCGCAGGAATTATTTACCGAAGCCTTCGAGAGTGTGTGGGCGACGGTGAACTTTAGTCGCGGGCTGTTCGGCAAAGCGCCCAATCCCGCCCATATCGAACATGTGCTGCGCGATTTGTCGCTATGGGACAAACGCGATACCAAGACCATGGCGCTGTCGGGTGGCATGAAACGACGCGTGATGATCGCCAAGGCGCTGTCGCACGAGCCCACCATTTTGTTTCTCGACGAGCCAACCGCCGGCGTCGATGTCGAGCTGCGCCGCGATATGTGGGAGATGGTGCGCCAACTGCGCGCCAGCGGTGTGACCATTATTCTCACCACGCATTACATCGAGGAGGCCGAGGAAATGGCCGATCGCATCGGCGTGATTAATCACGGCGAGATCGTGCTGGTGGAAGAAAAAGCCGCGCTGATGCGCAAGCTCGGCAAGAAACAACTGACGTTGCAGTTACAGCAACCACTGACGCAGGTTCCGGCGCCGCTCGCCGGGCTCGGCCTTGAACTCGGCGCCGACGGCAATGAGCTGGTCTACACCTTCGACGCCCACCATGAGCACACCGGCATCGCGCAATTGCTCGCGCGGCTCGGCGAGCACGGCATCGGCTTCAAGGATCTGCACACCAGCGAGAGTTCGCTGGAAGATATTTTCGTCAATCTGGTGAGGGCGCAGCCATGAATATCCACGCGATCCGCGCCATCTATCGCTTCGAGCTGGCGCGCACCTGGCGCACGCTGATGCAGAGCATTGCCTCGCCGGTGATTTCCACGTCGCTGTATTTCATCGTGTTCGGTTCCGCGATCGGCTCGCGCATGACCGAGATCGACGGCATCAGCTACGGCGCCTTCATCGTGCCGGGGCTGATTATGTTGATGCTGCTGACCGAATCCGTTTCCAACGCGTCGTTCGGTATCTATATGCCGAAATATTCGGGCACCATTTATGAAGTGTTGTCGGCGCCGATCTCGTATCTCGAAATCGTCATCGGCTACGTCGGTGCGGCCGCTACCAAATCGATCATCCTCGGCTTGCTGGTGCTCATCACTGCGCGCGTGTTCGTCTCGTTCGAGATCGCGCATCCATTCGCGATGGCGGGGTTTCTGCTGCTCACCGCAGTCACGTTCTGTCTGTTCGGCTTCATTCTCGGGGTCTGGGCGGATGGCTTCGAGAAACTGCAAGTAGTGCCGATGCTGATCATCACACCGCTGACGTTTCTCGGCGGCACGTTCTATTCGATCCACATGCTGCCGCCGGTGTGGCAGCAGATCACGCTATTCAATCCGGTGGTCTATTTGATCAGCGGCTTTCGCTGGTGCTTTTTCGGTATCGCCGACGTCAACATCGGCATCAGTCTCGGCATGACACTGCTGTTCATGCTGGTATGCCTGGCGGTGGTGTGGTGGATATTCAAGACCGGCTACAAGCTCAAACATTAAGTTTTCGTGTTCATTGAGTTGCGGAGGACGCCATGAAATACCTGTGTCTCGCCTACGAGGCTGAAGCAACGTTTGCCGCATTATCGCCCGCCGAGTGGCGCGAGCTGCGGCGCGAAACCTTAGCGTATGTCGAAGAACTGAAGGCATCCGGCCATTTGCTGCTGACCAATGCACTGCAGAGCGCGCGCACCGCGACCACGCTGCGTGTGCGCGACGGCAAAGTTGCGATCACCGATGGGCCGTTCATCGAAACCAAAGAGCAGCTCGGCGGATATTTTCTGATCGAAGCACGCGACCGCGATGAAGCGATCGCGATTGCTTCGAGATGGCCCGGCGCGCGTTTCGGCGATATCGAAGTACGCCCCATCGAAGAAAGCCTGCGCGAAGCCGGCCGTTATTAACGTGTTAATTGCAGCATCGTTGGGCTCACAAAATCCACGGTGCAATAAACGCGAAAAATCCTCCGATCAAAAATATTGCAACGGACACTAAATAAAGCCACAGCGACTGTCGACGAGCCCGCATACAAACTTGTGCCAAAGCGGGATCCGCCGGACAAGGTAAATAGCGGGATCGCCACTGCAACAAACCCGACGCAAAAAGCATAATCGCAGCTACCGCAAACACGCTCGTCTTGTGCTGGGAAAACCATACCAGTTGCGGCACTGTGGCAATCAATGATGACAATGCCGCACCGGCACCAAGCGCCACCAGCAAGGTCGGTAGCGCGCAACAAATTAATGTTCCGCTACTGGTGAAGAGTGCCAGCAGCGATACCAGGCGCGTCGGTTTAAGTTCGTCGATTTCGTTCATGCTCATTCGTGCTCCAGTCGCGCGCGAATGGACGCTGTGGTTTCGTCGACAACATTAATTTCGGTCACGTCGTAGCCTGCGTCTTTCACCAGGGTTGTTATTGTTTTTGCATCAAGCGTTTCGCCCTCTTTAATTTGTACGGCGACGATTTTCTTTTTGAGATTCACATACACATCCTGTGTTTGCGGTAGCGCGCGCGCTTTCTTTTCGATGCCCTGCGCGCAAAAAGCACATACCATACCGTTGACTTGCGCCGTGATGGTTTGCGTCGCTTGCGCAGCGGCCGTGATGGTGAGCAGTACTAATAGCAATGCGATTTTCATCTGATATTCCTCGTTAATTCGTTAAAAGATATACATGAAGTTGCAGCGTGGTTGTCCGAAGTTATTAACGCCGGCTTCGACAAAATAATTGCGATTAATCAGACGCAGCATCGGTGTCACTTCGATGCGATCGGATAAATCATTCATCGTGCGTGCTTCCACGAGAAACCATGGCTGGGTTTTGTCGTAGGCCGATTCGTAAAATGAAAATCCGGCGCGCACGGCGCTGTAGTCATGATTGATATCGGAAGCGCGATACAGCCGATGCATAGCGGAAAAATAAATTCGCGTGGTTTCGTAATCAGCTTGTATACCGGGCGAAATCACGGTGCGACTGGTTTGTTGATCGGTATTATGATCGTGCAGCCACATCTCACCCACGCCACCAACAAACCAGAGATTTGCTTGTGCATCGGGTTGATTCCAACGCTGTAACAAACGGGTGTAGGTGATTTCGCTGAGGTTGCGCGATCGACTATTGTCATCCGCTTGCATGTAAGTTTGCGCGAACCCGATGGCGTCACGCGGCGTCAATGCATAGTTAAAAAACACCTCTCGCCAATTTGGGCCTATGTCACCCATCGTCATCCAGGAGCCTTGAAAACCCATTGGCCCGGCGTCCGCATGCAACGATAGCAACGATAAAAATAACAACCACTCCGGCGAGCGCCGAAGGAATTTTCGAAAGCGCATTTCCACTCTCCTCCAATAAATTGCGCGCGTGATTGCGCACAAATCGACACACTAAAAAATGTCAGAGAGTGGTAGGCGGTCTTAGCGGGCTTTCAGAAATGATCGAGTGATAAAGCGTAGTTTGCGGTAAGTAAAACGGGGTGTTCCGTTCAAAATGCATACCCGCATAAGTAGCAGGGACCGCGAGTAGCATCATTCCGGCGAGGCAGGTCGTACCTAGCCAGCAATGGGTCGTGTGTGGAGTGGAGGATTTATCAGTGGAAGAGGTCACTGACATCGACTTCATTTGCGCACAGCGTTCTGACGCCTGCATGGAGTGCATCTGTGCAGGGCTCATTTCCGCACACAACGCCAATCCGCTCGCGGCAGCGGCCTGTAAGGGCAGCAATGCGATGAGCATGTAGGCGATGCATTGGCGAAGCAGGGAGCGAGACATAAACGACCCAAGATGGAGATAGGCTGAATACTAACCCATGCCTATTGTAGCCAAGCCAATTTATCGATCGACATATTATTTACCGTTGACAGATCATTCGTTGCCCACTACTGTGCATACATACAGGTTAACTGTACATACATACAGTCTATTGGCAAAGTGGAATAAGGGCGAGGTGAGAAATGCGCGAAATTCTGTTGTTGCGTTGGTGTCAGGCCAGCATCGTGTTGTGCGGCGTGTTATTCATTGCCATCGGTAGCGGTATCGCGCAGCCGTGGTTGCCGCTGCTGGCGTTGTTGGCATTGAGCGGTGCTTTAGCGGGCGCCATTCATGAGAGCCGTCAGTGGCGACGCGGCGAGAGCAGTGGAGCATTGTCATTGCTGCTGCCGTTGATCGGCGGCGCATCCGGCACGTTCGCGTTGCTCGCGCACGTTTGAGTCTCGCGGTCGGGCGTAGCTATGTCGCTGGATCATGTGTCGCCGGAGCAATCACCGCGCAAGATTATTCATATTGATTGCGACTGCTTTTATGCAGCGGTCGAAATGCGCGACGATCCTTCCCTGCGCGGCCTGCCGCTGGCGGTCGGCGGCACCCCGCAACAGCGCGGTGTGATCGCCACCTGTAATTACGAAGCGCGGCATTACGGCGTGCATTCGGCGATGCCGACATCGCAAGCGCTAAAACTTTGCCCCGATCTGATCATATTGCCGCCGGCAATGGACAAATACCGCGCGGCATCGACGCAGATCATGACGATCTATCGCGAATACACCGATCTGGTCGAACCGCTGTCGCTCGACGAAGCCTATCTCGATGTCACCGACGCCACGCATTGTCGCGGCAGCGCTACGCTGATCGCGCAGCAAATTCGCGAGCGCATTGCAGCAACTGTCGGCATCACCGCATCGGCCGGCATTGCACCGAATAAATTCCTCGCCAAAATCGCGAGTGATTGGCATAAACCGAACGGCCAGTTCGTGATCACACCCGATCGCGTCGACGCCTTTGTGGCCGAATTGCCGGTCAGCAAATTATTTGGCGTCGGCAAAGTTACCGCAGAAAAACTGCAACGGCTCGGCGCGCATACCTGCGCCGATTTACGCGCGTGGTCGCCATTTCTGTTGCAACATCACTTCGGTAAATTCGGCGACAAACTCTATGAGCTATCGCGCGGGAGCGACAGCCGCACGGTATGCTCGGATCGCGCGGCGAAATCGATCAGCGTCGAAGAAACCTACGCGCAGGATATGCCCGATTTAAATGCCTGCCTGCGCCGGTTGCCGCAGCTGGTTGAAAAACTTACCGAGCGCATGCAGCGTGCCCGCTCCAATGAGCATGCGCGCAAATTATTTTTGAAAATTCGCTTTGCCGATTTTCAAAAAACCACGGTCGAATGCATGGGTGCCGCGCCACAGCCGATGCAATTTGCTAAGTTGCTCGAAACCGGGTTTCAACGCGGCCAGCGCCCAGTGCGCTTACTCGGTATCGGCGTGCGGTTGGCCGAGCGTGAGGTCGCCAACCAACTCGATCTGTTCGTGCATTGATTATCGCGCTGTCAGTCGCCGCATTACCCAGTACATTGGGTAGCCACCATTTAGCTACCGCATTGCTCTGAAATTTCGACGGCACCCACCGCGTTTTTGTCCATCGCGACTTAACCACGTAAACTACCGCGCACGGTTACCATTCCTCTCAGCGCGGATTTCTCATGCTGCCATTGACCCTCGAATTAATCGTCATGCTGTTCGTGATATTGGCGGCATCGGAGCTATTCACCAATGCGCTTGAGCATCTCGGCGAAAGGCTGAAAATTTCCGAGGGTGTCACCGGCTCATTGTTTGCCGCGGTAGGTACCGCGCTACCGGAAACAATGGTGCCGCTGCTCGCGTTATTCGCCGGCACAAAAAATATCACCACCAATGAAGAAATCGGTGTCGGCGCGATTCTCGGCGCGCCCCTGATGCTATCGACGCTATCCACTTGCCTGATGGCGCTCGCGATCGTGAAGCGGCGTGGTTTGAGCGGGCATGTGCGCCCGGAGCGCACCGGCTTTACACGCGATCTGAATTTTTTCCTGCTCGCATTTACGATTGCCGCCGCTGCGATGTTTGTGCCGCGCGATGTGCATGTGGTTCGCGTCGGATTAAGTTTCGCGCTGGTGTTGACGTATTTCATTTACATCATGCTGACGTTGCGCGCGTCCAAAGAATTGGTCGATCATGGCCATGGCACCGAAGCCGACGAAAAAATGTTTTTATCGAAATTCGGCTTTCCGGAAAATCTGCTGACGATTGGCATTCAATTAACGATTGGGTTGGCCTTGCTCGTGTTCGGCGCGAAAGGTTTTATCTACGGCGTCGAAGGTGTATCGCATGCGCTTGGCGTTTCCGCGCTGTTGCTGTCGTTGCTGATCATTCCAATTGCCACCGAGCTGCCGGAAAAAGTGAACAGCATTTTGTGGATTCGCCGCGGCAAGGACACGCTCGCGTTCGGCAATATTACCGGCGCAATGGTGTTTCAAGGCACGCTGTTACCGGCGATCGGCATCATGCTGACGCCGTGGCAACCGCGCATCGAAGTATTAAGCGGCGTGCTGGTCACGCTGATCGCGGCGGCGTGGCTGCGCGTTAATTGTCGCGCCGGCGGCTTGCCGACCTGGACACTGCTGATCAATGGCGTGTTATATATCGCTTATCTCATCATCACCTTGACGCGTTAGCATGGACGAACACCAGATCACCGCCTCGACCAATCGCCGCGCGCGCATCATGGCGATCGTCGCGGCCTCGTCCGGTAATCTGGTCGAATGGTTCGATTTTTACGTGTATTCGTTCTGCGCGATTTATTTCGCGCCGATGTTTTTTCCGAAAGGCGATCCCACCTCGCAATTGCTCAATACCGCCGGCATTTTCGCGGCGGGATTTTTAATGCGGCCAATCGGCGGTTGGTTATTTGGCCGCATCGCCGATAAGCACGGTCGGCGGCGTTCGATGTTGATCTCGGTATTGATGATGTGCGGCGGCTCGCTGATGATCGCGGTGCTGCCGACCCATGCCGATATCGGCACCCTGGCACCGGCATTATTGTTATGCGCGCGCCTGTTGCAGGGCGTTTCGGTCGGCGGCGAATACGGCACCAGCGCCACCTACATGAGCGAGGTCGCGCATCACAGTCATCGCGGTTTTTACGCATCGTTTCAATACGTCACACTGATCGGCGGCCAATTGCTGGCGGTGTCGACGTTGTTCGTATTGCAACAAGTATTAACAACAGAACAATTGCAGCAGTGGGGGTGGCGCATTCCATTCGCGCTCGGCGCTGTGGCAGCATTGGTCGCATTATTTTTGCGACGCAAGCTCGATGAAACCATTGCGAGCGATATTCGCGAACGCAGCGAGAGCGGCACACTGCGCGAGCTGATGAAATACAAGCGCGCATTTTTCACCGTATTCGGATTCACTGCAGGCGGCTCGCTGGTGTTCTACACCTTCACCACGTACATGCAAAAATATTTAATCAACACCACCGGCCTGCCCGCTGCCACGGCGAGCGCAGTGATGACCGCCGCGCTATTGGTATTCATGCTGCTGCAACCGCTATTCGGTGCCTTGTCGGATGTGATCGGCCGCCGCAGCTCGATGATCGGCTTCGGTGTGCTCACCACCCTTTGCACCGTGCCGTTATTACACGCGCTGCAAAAAACGGCGTACCCATTATTGGTATTCGTGTTCGTCGTGATCGCGCTTGCCATCGCCAGTTTGTACACGTCGATCAGTGGCCTGATCAAAGCGGAAATGTTTCCTACCGAAGTGCGCGCACTCGGCGTCGGCTTTTCGTACGCGCTCGCTAATGCATTGTTCGGTGGCACCGCCGAATACATCGCGCTCTGGTCGAAATCGATCGGCTACGAAATGGCGTTTTTCTGGTACGTCACCGCAATGTGTGGGATGACATTGATCGTCGCACTGACGATGCGCGATCCGACACGCGAAGGATATTTGCGGCATTGAAATATTGCTTAAGAGGGTAGGAATGGAGATTCAATTGGATTTTGAGATTGGCGATTCTTCGCTTTGTAGTGACGTGAAACAATGCGGGTTCGTGCGTTTTCGTGAGCTGGCTGAGCATGTGCGCGCTTTGCCGTATCGAAGGATCGAGAGCACAGATGCTGCCGCCGTGCTATGGGAAGGCGGTGGTACTTGTAGCACCAAGCATCGATTGCTGGCTCTTGTTGCTCACGAGTCAGGTCAATTTGAGGTCCAACTCACAGTCGGTATCTACGAAATGTCCGAGCGGAATACACCTGGTGTTCATAGTGTGCTGAGTAGTGCTTCCTTACTGTTAATTCCGGAGGCGCACTGTTATCTCACGGTTTGTGGTGAAAGGCTGGACTTTACCGGGCTACCTTCTGGTACGACTTCCCCGTTCGATTCATTGCTTCTGGAGCGCTTCATCCTCCCCGGCGAGTTGCCAAGCATCAAGGATTCGGTACATCGTGAATTCCTGAGCCGCTGGGCACATGAGCACGGCCTATTGGTCGAAGAGGTCTGGAGCGTGCGAGAGGCATGCATTGCAGCTCTATCGGCTAATAAAGCTTTTCAGCCGACGTTTGCAAAACCTCGCGCGGTCGAAAGCTAGCGTTAACCATATAGAGATGGATTGTGCGCTATATTAAAAATTTCCTACTACTCTTCGGTGCTCTTTCATTTAGCTTCATCGTTTACTCGGCGGTGATGTTTGGGGTCGTATACCTCCGATCTGGGGACATAGACAAATCGAGCAAAGAGTTTGTGGACGAAGCTGTACCAGCTATCACATCAAGCTGGTCAGTAACTGAGCTTAAAAATAGAGCAACTCCGGACCTTGCGGCACTCATTTCGTTAGAGAGCTCTCTTCAGCAAATGTCGGAACTCGGACCCCTGGTAAATTATGGTGGCTCCGAAGGCAGCGCTAAAATGTCTGTAAACTTTTTCGCGCAGAAGGAGCTCGAAGCAAACTACAAAGCTAGTGCTAAATTCACAAAGGAAAAAGCCACATTTTTCATCGGTCTAAAAAACATTAATGGGCAGTGGAAAATTTCCAACTTTAAAATCGAATCTCCATTTTTCGGAGGTTCCAAAATGGCTAACGAACAACAGTAATTTAAAGTCGTCGTAAATAGTATTTGTGCATCAAAAGGAAAATCGTGAAGCAACTCCCACCCAATGTTATTCCCTACAAAAGAACCCCGGAGTTTGACGAAGTTAGTGTGCCGAAGGGTTTGCTGCATGAGCATCAAACGAAGGAAGGCGTTTGGGGAAAAATCGTGGTGCTAGCGGGTAAATTGCGATACACGATTAATGAGCCGCAGGAAGAAGTTGTTATTCTCGATGAAAATATTTACGGCGTCGTGGAGCCCACTGTTCGTCATGAGGTTACGCCGCTCGGTAACGTGAAATTCTATGTCGAGTTTTATCGTTAGAAAAATTGGGTCAGACGGAGCGCGTCAAAATGAATGCAGTTGAAAATCCACGACCACCTTTGCCGCCGTTTACTCTTGAGACTGCGACGCAAAAAGTACGGATGGCGGAAGATGCGTGGAATTCTCGTGACCCTTTAAAAGTTTCACTGGCATACACGCCGCATAGCATTTGGCGAAATCGTTCGGAGTTTCTATCCGGCCGAGAAGCGATTGTGCAATTTCTTACGCGGAAGTGGAGCAGGGAGCTGGATTATCGGCTCATTAAAGAGCTGTGGGCGTTTCATCAAAATCGGATCGCGGTGCGGTTTGTCTATGAATGGCATGACGATGCAGGTAACTGGCATCGCTCTTACGGCAACGAGAATTGGGAATTCGATAACAATGGGTTTATGCATCGGCGCATTGCCAGCATTAACGATCTACCGATCACCGCAGCGGAGCGAAAATTTCATTGGCCGTTAGGTCGCCGTCCTGACGCTCATCCCAGCCTGACCGAACTAAATTTGTGATTGTTCCTCAGATATAAAAATGGCGCGGAGTGAAAATGATGGCAATTACCGGTAGCTGCCATTGCGGCAACGTTGCATTTCGTATCGATGGCGATATTCCTGAAAAGCTCACTCGCTGCACTTGCTCGTTCTGTTCCAAGCGCGGTGCGTTGTATGGGTACTTTGAGCCGGGCCAATTCCACCTTACCTCTTCAATCGCAGATTCGATTTATCGCTGGAATACCAAACTGGTGGCGCATCACTTTTGTGCAAACTGTGGCTGTGCCACGTTTACCGATAGTCCAGCGTTTGAACTCGATGGCAGTTGGGATAAGAAAACGCGGAGATTGGGCGTCAATGCGCGCTTATTCGATAATTTCGATGCGGCGACGGCACCTGTTGTCGTTATCGATGGCAAAAATCTCTGGTAACTCACACGGCCTCGCTTGGATCGGCGCGCTGGCGCCAGCGCTTTAGCTGGACAGTTAAAATCGTTTAATGGTATTCAGTAAAAACATTTAGCTCTGCCAGCAAGCGGCTTATGCATAGCGCTGATTGAACCCATCTTTATTAATAATAAAAAGATAACGAGGAGAACGATCATGAAAAAGGTGAGAGACCTGCTGAACTCCAAGCGTGATGCGACGGTTTACAGTGTTGAGCCAAGCACTATGGTGGTCGAAGCGCTGCGGTTGATGGCCGATAAAATGGTCGGCGCATTGCTGGTGTTGGAAAATGGCAAGTTGGTGGGGCTGTTCAGTGAGCGCGATTATGCCCGCAAGATAGCGCTGATGGATCGCTCCTCGCGAACCACCGAAGTACGGCAGGTCATGACCGCGAATTTAATCTGCGTCGCGCCATCCGACACCATGGAATCCTGTATGGAGTTGATGACCGAAAAACACATTCGCCATTTGCCAGTGTTGGAAAACGGCAATCTGATTGGCATGATTTCGATCGGTGATGTCGTTAAGAACACGATTGAAGATCAGAAGGCGATGATTCTGCAGTTGGAAAAATATCTGCGCGGCGAAACCTACTGACAAATAAAAAGCTCCCGGGAAGGGAGCCTAAAATAAATAGCGGATATTTATGACCTCCCCCATACAACAGGGGAGGCGAATATCGGCAGACAATTATTTCTTGGCACTCAACAGATCGTCTGCGGTTTTCTGATCGATCAGCTCAAACTTTCCGAGACCACACGATGGCCCTTTCGAGAAATCGCCACCGAAGCGATTGAGAACGGTAATCACATCGAGCGAGCATAATTGGCTCTGCGATGTTTTATACATATAACTATCTGCGTGAATTAAACCGTTGCACTTATTCGGTAAATGATTTTTGAATACGCGATTGGGGCCGGCGAAGACCAGAATATTTTGATCGTCGATCGCCTTAGTTTCGCGAATCTGCGTGAGTTGAATGCAATCTTTGCCGGCTTCTTTTTTCTCATCGGACCAAGCGCTGCCGGCGGCAACCAGGAATACCGCACTTAACATCAAAACCTTACTTTTTAAATTGTTAACCGTTTTCATGTCGCGTTCCTCATGTGGGACCAACGCCGACCTGACGATTGGCGTCATTGGGATCGAGCAGGCGATGCTGCGCCTATCAGACTCGAATTTTTAGATTTAGTTGAGTCAGTGGTAATAATTCCGTCGCAAAGTGCGGGTGTATGATGCCCGTTCGCCGCTCTAGGAGGAAATGCCATGCCACTCAATCATTTCGTTACGCTCGGTCGCTCCGGATTACGCGTTAGCCCTTTGTGCCTCGGCGCCATGACATTCGGTGAAGATTGGGGCTGGGGATCGAGCGTTGCCGACAGCGCACAGGTGATCGATCGCTATATCGATCTCGGCGGCAACTTTATCGATACTGCGAATTTCTATACGCACGGCCACTCCGAAAAAATCATCGGCGATCATTTCGGCCGCGATCGTCATAAACGCGAACAAATGGTTATTGCGACGAAATTCTTTGGCACGATGCGCGCCGGCGATCCCAACGCGGGCGGTGCTGGTCGCAAGAATATTATTACCGCGTGCGAGGAATCGTTGCGTCGTTTGCAAACCGATTACATCGATTTGTACTGGATGCACGCGTGGGATTGGCACACGCCGATCGCAGAAACGATGCGCGCGCTCGACGATCTCGTCCGCGCCGGCAAAATTCGCTACATCGGCTTTTCGGATACGCCGGCGTGGAAGGTCGTGCACGCGCAGATGCTCGCGCAACAGCATGGCTGGGCGCCCATCATTGCGCTGCAACTCGAATATTCATTACTTGAACGCACCATCGAAGGCGAGCTGGTTCCAGCCGCGCAGGAATTCGGTTTCGGCATTACGCCGTGGAGCCCGCTCAAATCAGGCGCGCTGTCGGGTAAATACCGGCGCGGCAAAACGGTCGAGCAAACCAATGGCCGTGCGGTTTGGGTGCCGAACATTCTTGATGAGCACGTCTATGACGTGATCGAGTTGCTGGTGCAAATCGCCGAGGAGATCGGTTCAACGCCCGCGCGCGTCGCGCTGAACTGGGTCTGTCGTCAGCCCGGCATCGGCTCGACGATCATCGGTGCGCGCACGCTGCAGCAGCTCGATGACAATCTAGCCGCACTCGATGTGCAGTTGAGCGCCGAACAATTGCAGCGGCTATCCGATCTGACCGTGCCGACATTGAATTTTCCGGCGCCATTCCTCAAGGGTTCGAGCGCATTTCGCAATCCCGGCGTGGTGATCAACGGCGAGCAGGCGACGGATAATCCACTGGCGGTGAAGCCCGGTCAAAACGCGTATTAATCGATGAGGCCATCATCATGAAAACGCTGCATCGTTATTTCACTTATTTGTTAGTGGCAGCCGCGTTGATAGGCAGCGGCGCTACATACGCTTCTGGTAGTTACGGCGGTGGCCTCTCAGCTGAAGGCAATCCGCAACAGGAATTCAAGAAGGCGGTGGAGTACATCAATGCTGGCGATTACACGCGTGCGATTTCACTGCTGAAAAGAATCGATCGTGCGGCGCCAAAAAATGCCGATGTGCTGAATTATCTCGGTTACAGCTATCGCAAAGCCGGCGATCAGGACAATGGCCTCAAGTATTATCAGAAGGCGCTCGATGTCGATCCGAATCATCGCGGCGCCAACGAGTACATGGGCGAGCTGTATCTCGAAATGAATAACCTGCCGAAAGCGGAAGAGCGGTTGGCCGTGCTATCCGCCAGTTGCGGTACCTGCGATGAACATCAGCTGCTCGCGAAATCGATCGAAACTTACAAGGTCGCGCATCCGTAATGAAAGACTTAAAAACTCGAATTCGGCTGCTTTAAGAATTCGATTTCTTCTGCGCTCGACACTCGGCCGAGAATGTCGTTGCGATGCGGATAGCGCCCGAAGCGATCGATGATGGCTTTGTGTTTGAGTTCGAAGTTGTAATTTTCCGCAATGCCATTTTCGCGAAACAAGCGCACCGCCCATTCGTGCATTATGGGTGATTCGCTGTGTTGCAACGGCATGTACAAAAAACTGCGCTCTACCGGTGTCAGCGCTGCCGGAGTGCCAAGTGCAATTGCTTCTTGCGCCAATACCAGCGCTATTGCGTCGTAAGCGAAAGCTTCCGGTGTATGACGATACATATTTCGCGAAAATTGATCGAGTACGATGATTTCGGTGAGACGGCCTTGCGGCTCGGCGCGCCATTCAAATAATTCGCCATGAATCGCGCGCTCGTGCAACGCGCTGAAGCGTCGCCGAATTTCGCTATCGAAGGTGTCGTCGGTGATCCACCACATCTTTGGTTCGATCTCCTCGAACCAGAATTTCAGTACTTCGCGAAACATATTGACCTCCCTGCCATTAACGCCGCGGCGGCGCCTCATCGAAAATCAGCGCATGTGGCGGCAGATAATCCCATGGTGCGGCACGGCTAACATAAATATCGGCAGTCGGCTTATAGTGCGAAGGATCGTCGAGCGTGCCGGCGCGTATGCCTACCAGCCCCGGCATGATGTTCACCTTCGACAGAATCGGCGATCCGCAATTCGGACAAAACCCGCGCTGCAATGTTTGGCCGCTGCCGCCGGTGTGCTCGAAAAATTTTAATTCGCCGTGGACCGTAACCGCACTCTCGGGAAAAAACATTGCCGCGACGTATGCGCTGCCGGTGGCTTTTTGACAATCCCGGCAGTGGCAATTGCCTGCGATTTTCGGTGCACCTTCGCATTCATAGCTGACCGCACCGCATAAACACGATCCTTTAATCGTCATGGGTAAATACTCCTTTCATTCATGGTTGAGATTCAAAAAATCTGTGCATTGATGGCTCAATCCTCGTTAGGTATCACCATCAACAAATCGGTGACGCCGACATCGATACCCGCTTGCGACAGCAACGTCGTCGTCTGACCGCGATGATGTGTTTGATGATTGAAAAAATGCGTCAACAAATGCGCAAAATCTTTGGTGGATACCACACCTTTGGTGTTGGCGTAGGTCAGTGGTTGCGACAAATCATCCTCGCTGAGCGCATCGATCCAACGCACGATAATTTCGTCGAGCCAATTCCGATGCGCACGCATTGCAGTGAGATGGTCGAATAACATTTCATTGAGTATGGTTGGCCGCTGCAGCGCGACAATCGGTTCGAGCAGCGCGCTTTGCGCAGGATGTTTCGCGAAGCGTTGCAGCCAGATGCGATCGGCAACGCACAGATGATTCAGCGTGCCGAATACCGAACCGAAGAATGCGCCTTTATCCGCAAGCAATTCAGCGGCTGATAATTTATCGGCCGCGTCGTATAGCTTGGCGTTCATCCATTGGTTGTACGAAGCCATCAGTGTGAAATGATCGTGTAGCGACATGATTCCTCCGCGCCGAAATTTACAACCAGGCGGTTTCGATTTCCGTGGTCACTTGGGTCATCAGTTTATGCACGGGGCATTTACTGGCGACATTCAGCAATTGCGTGCGTTGTTCCTCGCTGAGATCGCCGGTGACCGACAACAGCGTTTTCAAGCGATAAATTCCATTCGCTTCCTCGGCGTCATCACGTTGGACGACCACTTCGATATTTTCGATCGGCATTTTCTTACGGTTCGCATACCACAACACTGTTAGCGCTTTGCAGGCGCCGAGTGCGGAATCATATAAATCGTGCGGCGACGGGCCAGCGTCTTCGCCACCGAGCGTGGCATCGACATCGGCGGTCAAGGCGTGATTTCGAACTTGAATGGTGTGCTTCATTAAACCGGAAGCATCGCGCGTTACGCGAATGGTCATGCGGTAATCTCCATTGATGAGTTGTCGGTCGACGCAATTATCGACGCAACAAGAGTACACGCGCGAGTTATTGGTGTCAGCGTGATCGCAAATCTGCGGAGATTATTTTTCGACTTACCGGTGGATATTGGCAGAATTAATTCTGCGCAAGGAATTCGAGTACCAGCGGATTGACCCACTGCGCGCGCTGTTCGAACGTGGCGTGACCAGTATTCGGCAATACCGACATCTGCGCATGTGGCAGCGCCTGATAAATTTGCTGCGTGTGATCGAGTTTAATGACGTCGTGATCGCCGGCGAGTACCAGCACTGGCTGCTGTAACTGTTGCAACAACTGCGGATTCAATTCGCCGCGGGTTGGCGCGGACAACCATAGTTGTCGCAATTTTTCTGCGCTGCCGTGTTCGCTGTGCGCGCGCATTGAAGCAATTTCGGAATCGAGCAGACCATCCGGCGACATGTTCGCGCCACTGATGACGACGCGATGCACGAGTTGGGGGTAATTCACCGCCAGCATTAATGCAATGATGCCGCCATCGCTCCAGCCAACCACATCGACATCGCGTACCTGTAATTGTTCGAGCAATGCGGCGGTGTCGTGCATCATCGCGGTGTACGACAGCGGGCCGTCAACGTCCGGCGTATGGCCCTGGCCGATCTGTTCGGGCGCGATGAGGCGATGGTCGCGTGCGAACGCATCGAGCTGCTGTGCAAACGAGGCGCTAATGCTAGCGCCGCCGCCGTGCAGTAATAACAACGGCCGGCCGCTGCCGCGCGTTTCGTAATACAACGCATGGCCGTGCACCCGCGTCCAATGGGCAATGGATGCGTTCTCGGGCGAGGGGCTGCTGGCAAAGCCCATTAGCGCAACGGTGACTGCGGTGATTAACGATCTCATCGATGCAACAAATAATTGAGGGTGATTGCGACAAGTAGGGCAGGGTTCATGCCAAGCGCGCCAACACGACGCTCAAACTGGATTTATCGCAAAAATGCGGCAGTTTTTCGTTAAGGCACGCGCCATCACGGCAGCGAACGACGGCAGGTGCACCGCATTAAAGCCGCTTGCTGCGCGCCGGTGCAGCGTTATGATGCGAGGCGAATACACGAGCCGTTCAAATCAAGTCCTAATCAGAAGGGGTCGACCATGAAGATAAGACGGTTAATTGGAATCGCCGTGATGTCCGCGGCGTCACTGCCAGGTTGTTCGATGATGCCGGCGCACGACGCCAGCGCAACCGCCGAGATCGCGCCGACACAGGGCAATAACGCACGCGGCACCATTCATTTCACGCAGCATGGCGACAAGGTGTTGATCGATGCCACCATCGTTGGCCTCACGCCGGGCCAGCACGGTTTTCACATCCACGAGAAAGGCGATTGCAGCGCGCCTGATGCGACCAGCGCCGGCGGACATTTCAATCCGAACGGCCAGCCGCATGGCGATCCCTACGGCGAAGCGCATCACGCCGGCGATATGCCGATGCTGAATGCGGACGAAAACGGCAAAGCCAAGCTGTATTTCGAAATGAAAGCGGCGACGTTGCAGCCGGGCGAAACCAGCCTGATCGGCAAAGCGGTGGTGATTCATCAAAAAGTCGATGATTTTAGTTCGCAGCCGGCTGGCAACTCTGGCGCTCGCATCGGTTGCGGCGTAATCGTCGCCAGCTAAATGTCGCGATTGAAGGCGGCACGGATGGCCGCTTTCGCGATGCTGTTGCCTCGTCGAAACCTTGCCTTGATACCGTGTCTAATCCACACAGAAATCCATATCCAATCCTGAATTTTATTTCATCAATTCGAATCATTGGTCCCCTTTGCATGAAGCCGATTAAAACTATCGCCGCGCTGTGCCTGCTCACCGCGACGACTGCCGCGAGCGCCGGCAGCAAAATGTTAATGCTCGATCAAAAAACCAAACGCGCCGATATTCCGTTCACGGCATTGAGCGATGCGACGAAGCCGCGCTGGCTCGGCAAGCTCGCGTACGACCCTGGCTATTTCAAAATTGTCGCGCACACCTATGTCATTGCCGGCGCCGAGGGCGATATGTATTGCGGCTTTACCGGCGATTCGTGGGTGAAGGAGCAATCGTCGATTCTGATTACCGCCACTGCGCGCGGCATCGACGCATTGCCAAATCCGGTAGAAGTACCGATCTATACGCGCGACACCACGCACGGTGGTCCCGTGTGTACCGGCGCCGAATTAAGCGTTGCCGATGTCATTCCATTCACACTGATGAAAGACGCCGACGATCGCGGCATGATTTTTATTTCGTTCAAATATTCGGACAACAAGGACGAAAATCTATCGAGCATGGCGTCGCAAACGATTTCGATTTTGCAGGCTTTCAATCCGGCCAGCGCCGCGAGCGCCGTGGTATCGCCGATGACAAATAATGCCATGCAGGCGATGAGTTCGTCGTATGGAAAAATCACCGGCATTGGCGCGACCGATTGGGTCGTATTACCGATCGATTTCAAAGCGCTGCGCGACGGCATCGATACCTGGAGCGTGCAGGTGCAATTGGCCGAGCGCAGCATGGGCAGCTCGTTCACCGATATCATCAACAATCCAGAAAAATACAAAAAGAAAATTCGCCCGGTATTGCGCGTCGAATTCAAAGTCGAATATGCGCCATCGGTATTCACACGCGAAGTTGAGCTGCATCCCGACGGTCAGTTTTATCCGAAAATCGATCCCTCGAATAAAAATCTGATTGCCGGCCCCAGCAATACGCCGGTGCCACAACCGTCGCTACAAATGAAATTGAATGCCGATTCGCCGTCGCCGATCGTGAAATTGGCACGCGAAGCGAATTGTTCCGGCACCTTGCAAACCGGTTGCGATGAAATCAAAAAAGTCATCGACCCGGTGCCACTGACGCTGCTCGATAAAGCGATCTGGTACAACGCCGCGTTATCGCAGGTGAATGACAACTGGGGTACCGATTCCAAATTCATGAAATCGAATTGCATTACCGCCGGCGCGCGCGATTATGCTGCGGTGCTCGATGCATGGTTTCCGGGCAGCGTGAATATCATCAAACTATCGGACGTCGAGTATGCGAAACGCACGGCGCGACCGTTCACGCAATCGACGCAAAGGTTATTGCCGGATTTTGCGCATGCGCTGATTCAAACGCAAAATTCGCCGCAGCAGGCCGAGATCGAATTGAAAGACCTGCTCGACGACAACGTAATTCTGCGGCCAATGACCAGTGTTTTTGCGGATAACCTGACCGATCGTCACGGCTTCGCTGAAGTGGCACCGGCGCTGTCGACATTAAAAGTGAAAAGTGTTGGCTGCTTTTATCAGATGCCGTATCAGGTCGGACAAAATGAAGGCTTCGTAATTTATACGTTGAACGATCGCAACGACCCGCTGCGCGCGCTGGTGAAATTCACCGCGAATAAAATCACCGATATCACCTTGCAGGACGTGAATACGCCTTCGTACAAAGGCGAAATTCTCGATCAGGATTGGCATACGCAATCGACCTGCAAAACGCAGATTATTCCGCTGCTGCAACAAGCCGCGCCGATGGCAAACACAGCGGCAAATTGATGCGAGTACACGAAGCAATATGAATACGAATCAACACCCGCATCGAATGATACGAGGACAACGCGATGGCAATTAGCTGGCTCAGCGCACTAAAAATTCTGCCGTGGGCAGATATGATCGATTACGCGCCAACGGTAGTCAGCGGCGCCCAAAAGCTGTGGCAGCGCGTGCGCAAAAAAGACGTCGAGCCACTGCCGATCAGCGATGCATCGCCAAAATCGCCAGAGGCGCTGGCCGGCGAAATACAACAACTGCAACAGCAGATCAACGAACTACAAACGCAGCAGCTCGATTTGTCGAAATTGATCAAAGAACTCGCCGATCAGAATCAGCGCTTGGTGCAAGCGGTGGATGTGTTGAGGGTGAGAACGAAAGTGCTGTTGGTAGGGTTTGTGGTTATCGCCATTGCGCTAGCGGTGTTGTATGGGCGGTAAGGTGAACAGATTTAATCGCGGATTCAGTCGTCTTCACTATGTGGAATACCGGATCTGCCGGATTTTCCATGATCCGCTCCAAATATTTCTGTGCATCGGAGACGCTTAGTTGGGGAGGGGCGGATAAATAGCGAAAATTGGAGCGATTGTATCCCCAAGATTCAAATACTCGTTTCGCGTCGCCCTTTGACGCTTTGATGAGTTCAATGACTCTATCCATGTTCGGAATCCGATTCTCTAATGGGTAAAGTTATAGCCGGCTTCAATTCGTCCGGCCATTTTTATCAGGAGAGTGATGCGATGCTCGGTATGACGCCGACAACCTTTCGCGCCGGCGCCGCTGCGGTCGATATTCAATTTGGCACCGCGACGTGTGCGTTGGGAACGGTGTTGATTGCTGTGACGTCGAAAGGTGTGTGCTGCATCGAGTTGGGCGACAACGCGAATACGTTGATTGAGCTATTACAACAGCGTTATCCGTGCGCAAATTTCAGCGCGATGGCTGCGCAGACCGCGCAGTGGTTGCAACAATTGATCCGATGGATCGAGCAGCCGCAGTCAGCACTGCAATTACCGCTCGATATTCAGGGCACCGCGTTTCAGCGGCAGGTGTGGGAAGCGTTGCGCGCGATCCCGCTCGGCACGACCGCGAGTTACACCGAGATCGCGGCGCGCATCGGCAAACCTAAAGCGGTACGTGCAGTGGCGACGGCGTGTGCGAATAATCAATTGGCGTTGATCATTCCCTGCCATCGCGTGATTCGCGGTAATGGCGAGCTAGCGGGATATCGCTGGGGTATCGAACGCAAGCGCGAATTATTGCGGCGCGAGCAATCGCTGCGCGCCGCCGATGACGAACAAAAAATTAATTAATTTTCCGCAAATTGACTCGGCGGTAATTCCGCACAATCCATCCCGCGGTATTCGGGCCAATTCCAAAAGTCGTCGGTTTGAAAACCCACTAGAAATAATTTCGCGTAAATCTTGCAGCGTTCCGATGCGCTATTGATGGCGTTGTCGCTGAGCAGCCGTTGTTTCAGCAGCGTTACCGTCATCGCTTCATCGGTCATGCGCACGCCGCCGTGGTCCGGCATATCGAATACCATTTGGCGCGCGCCGGTCGGCTGCCACGGTGTCCATTCCGGCTGCTGCGTATTACCGCCGTTGCCGGGTTTGCCGTCGCGTGCGAACGCAGCCCAGTAACTCATCATTTTTTCGCTGAGCGCGGCATCGAAAATGGGAAAGCCCGGTGCGTCCTTGCCGAGCACGAAGCGAATATCGAAACCGTGTGCGGCGCCGAGCCAATCGCGCAGATTGACGATGCCGAGATTCGGTTCGTTTTGCCAATCGAAACGGTACGCGTACACGCTATCGCCCTGCGCGTGTCGCAACACGGCGGCCGGTTCGTCGACCGCGAGTGCTTTCCAGCCATCGGAGTAATAGCGGGTGATGCGATTGTAGTCGTCAAGATTTTTGATACGCGGAATGAAGCCTAAACGCATATCGACGAATTCGGGATCGGCGGCCATGAATAATTTCATTTCGTCGCGATTGTTGCCGAGGATTATTGGTACCGCGTTGTACTGCGCGGGATCGGCAAATACCTGCAACAGCGATTTATCCGGTAGCACATAACCGTCGCGAAATGTATTGGGTGTCGAATACATGCCGAAGCTGCGTCGTGTGACCACGCCGAGTAATTGTGCTTGGGATTTTGAATGCAGATAGTCCAACACTGCTTGATTGGACATTTTTTGCTGTAGTGCTTTCGCCGCGAGTCGATCATCCGCTTTGCGATCCGCGATCAGCAATTTGTTGATAAATTCGCGCGAGCTGTTGCCGGCGCCAGCGCTGGCATCGTCGCTGTAGTTTTCGGCATAGGCGAGTGGCACTGTGCGCACGCCGCCGCTCTGCGCAATGGCGCGCTGAAATAAACCTTTTGCCGCGGGCGACGCCACCAGCATCATCACATCGTGGCCACCCGCGCTTTCGCCGAAGATGGTGACATTCGCCGGATCGCCGCCGAACGCCGCGATGTTCTGCTGCACCCAACGCAACGCGGCGATTTGATCGAGCAAGCCGTAATTGCCGGACGCATCTTCAGGCGAGGCGCCATCGCGCAAGGCCGGATGGCTGAGCCAGCCGAACAGGCCGAGCCGGTAATTGATCGCCACCACGATGACATCCTGCGCGCCGGCCAACTGATTAGCCTGACCCATCGCCGAATAGCCCATCGTGTTGCCGCCGCCGTGAATCCACACCATCACCGCCCGTTGTTTAGTGGCTGCCTTGCGCGGCGCCCAGATATTCAGCGTCAGGCAATCCTCATTACCGGTGACGGCGCCTTTTATGCTGAGCTGCGGGCAGATCTCACCATATGCCAACGCCTTGCGGGTGTCGGACCATGCCGGCAGTGGTCGCGGTGCGCGCCAGCGCAACTCGCCGACCGGTGGCTGCGCATACGGAATACCGAGCCAGGCATAGGTGTCGTGTTTTTCGGCAAAGCCCACCACTGGACCTGCCGGTGGTTCGCGCAACGACGCTTGATCAGCGGAAGGCGGCAAGCGTTTGACGATCACCACGCCGGCGATGACGGCGGCGAGGATCAGCATAGCGAGCAGGATTTTCTTCATGAGGCGGCAGTCCGGTTGTTATTCGAATCGATCCGCGCGGTTATAACTGGCGGCGGCGAAGCGGCACAAATTAATTCTCTGACAGCTTTGCCCGGTGCTCGGTGACGTCCGTTACCATTGCCGAGCATTATGCGGCGCTCCGGCCCCGTGAGTGGCACGTGCGCTGGGGATTTCGACGCTCAGGGAGACAATAAAAATGTCCGAAAAAATGCTTTTCAACCGGCGCCAGTTATTGAGCGCGACCGCCCGCCTCAGCGCCCTCGCCAGCTTCGGCGCTCTCGCCAGCAGCCTGCCGGCATTCGCCGCATCGACCGCTGGCGCCGCCCAGCAAGCGTTCATCGATAGCATTGTCGCGAAAGGATTGGCTCCCGGCGCAGTAATGGCGATGGGTGAAGGTGACAGCCGCCCGCAATTCGCGTCCGCTGGCAAGTTGGCTTTCGATGGCGCCACCGCGGTTGATGGCGATACGTTGTGGCGCATTTATTCGCAGACCAAACCAATCACCGGCATTGCGGCGATGATGTTGATTGGCGAAGGAAAGTTGAAGCTCGATCAGCCGGTGGCGGATTTCATTCCCGCGTTCGGCCAGATGCGGGTGCTGGTCGACCCGGATCACAGCCTAGAGGCGCGGCCAGCCACGCAAACGATGACGATTCGCCATTTGCTGACCCACACCGCGGGCCTCGGTTATACCTCCGTGCTCAATAAAGGTCCGCTGGTCGACGAATATCGCCGGCTCGGGCTGACGGCGGGCCGAACCAGCCGTAGCGAGGCGCTTGAACCGGGCCGCGTGCCGACCGCGCCGAGCCTGGCGGAGTTTGCCAAGCGTCTGGCGACGATGCCGCTCATCGCCGAACCTGGCACGAAGTGGAGCTACTCGTGCGCGCTCGACTTGCTGGCGCGGATCATCGAAATCGCGAGCGGCGCCCCGTTCGATGAATTCCTCGCGCGCCGTTTGTTTGTGCCGCTGGGGATGAACAGCACGTATTTTCGTGTACCCGACAGCGAGCGCGGCCGGCTCGCGACAAGCTACCAGCTCGACGGGCAGACGCTGTCTGTGCTGGATCCAGGGCCGACTTCGATCTTCTTCGATCCGCCCGCGTTTCCGTTCGGTGGTTCGGGCCTAGTGTCGTCGGCGCGCGATTATGATCGGTTTCTCGCCATGCTCGCCAATCGCGGCACCTTCAACGGCACCAGGATTCTGGCGCCCGAAACCGCCATGCTCGGCATGTCCAATTTGTTGCCCGAGGGCGTAGACATAACGATGCTGAAGCAGATCAGCATGGGCGGGCATGGCTTCGGTGCAGGTGGCAGCGTGGAATTGACGGGTCCCGCTAAAGGCGCGTTCGGCTGGATTGGCGCCGCCGGTACCGCAGGCCAAGCCAATCCGGTCAACGGGCGGCGCGCCAGTGGTTACATTAATGTGATGGGGCAGTTCGCATTGGCTGCCGAAGTGACCAAGGCCATCGCCTAGCCCACCTTTCAGCGCGCCCGGTCCGTGCCGGTACCGGGCGCGTCCCTCCTGCCGTGAAGAAGCCTTCCATACCTGCTCGCCATACCCGGCAGCCGACGGCGACGTGGTCTACGCTTGCTGGACGTTTTAACAGCGGGTTGAACACGTGTCACCACTACAGGAGCGGCGCAGCAGACCGGAGCGGGGCAGCTTTTTTATCCCCGATCTGTGCAATGTGCAGGCGGTGTTTCTGCTGGTGCTGGTGGCCGAACTGCTCGCGATCGTACTCAGCGTCACCCGCGTCGGGTTGCAGCAGTTCAGCTGGCAGAGCTTTGCCACGATGTCGTTGTTCATTCAATGGACCGTACTGCTAAGCGCGGCCGGCCTGTGCCAGATGCGGCCGCGGCTGGCCGATTGGCCGCGCGCGTTTGCGGCGGCGGCGAGTTATTTCTGGGTGCTGCTGGTCACCGCGCTGGTCAGCGTCTGCGCGCAATGGTTGCTCGGCGACATGCTGAATGCCGCCGGCTCCAGGCACTTCGATAAATGGCAACTGCTCGACAATCTGCTGATCAGCGCCGTGCTCGCCGGTATCGCGCTGCGTTATTTCTATCTCGCGCAGGAGCTGCGCCAGCGGCAACGCGCCGAGCTGGAGGCGCGGATTCAGGCGTTGCAATCGCGAATTCGACCGCATTTTTTGTTCAACAGCATGAATAGCATTGCCAGTTTGATCGGCAGCGATCCGGTAGCAGCTGAGGCAGCGGTCGAGGATCTGGCGACGCTGTTTCGCGCCACGCTGTCGCAGATGAGCACTGAGGTTGCGATCGCCGATGAGCTGGAGTTGTGCCGCCGCTATCTGCGCATCGAACAATTGCGTCTCGGCGAGCGGCTGCAAGTGGCGTGGGAGGTCGATGCGCTGCCGCTGCAGTTGCCGATCCCGAGCCTGGCGCTGCAGCCGCTGCTCGAAAACGCGATCTATCACGGCATTCAGGTGCGGCCTGAAGGCGGCTGTATCCGCATCGTCGGGGACTATCGCGATGGCGGCGTCACGATCGAGGTGAGTAATGCCTTGCCCGAGCCCAGCCTGCGCGGGAGCAAGGGTAATCAAATGGCGCTCGACAACATCGCGCGCCGGTTACAGGCGCTGTACGGCGAGGATGCCGGTGTGGTCAGCGAGCAGCGCGAGGGTTTGTTTATCGCGCGGCTGCAATATCGGGTGTCGCTGCCGGAGAGCGGCGGCCAACCGCAAGCCAGCGAGAACGCTGCGGCATGAATGAGAACGCTGTTTCATGAAAGTGCTGATTGTCGATGACGAGCCGCTGGCGCGTGCGCGCCTGCGCCGACAACTGGTGGGGCTGACCACGATCGAGGTGGTCGGCGAGGCCGACAACGGCGAGGCGGCGCTGCATGCCTGCACGTTGCTGAGCCCGCAAGTGGTGCTGATGGATATCCGCATGCCCGGTCTCGACGGCCTCAGCGCGGCGTTGCAATTGGCGCAGCAGCCAGCGCCGCCGGCGGTGATTTTCTGCACCGCGTACGACCAATACGCGATCGAGGCGTTCGATGCCAACGCCGTCGGCTATCTGCTGAAGCCGGTGAATCAAGACAAACTGGCGCAGGCATTGGCGAAGGCGGAGCGGTTGTCGCAAGCGCAACTGCATGCACTGCAGCCGGTGATAGCGAACGAATCGCGCAGTCATATCGCCGCCAAATCGCGACGCGGGCTCGAATTGATTCCGCTGATCGATGTGCGCTATTTCATCGCCGATCACAAATACGTCACCGTCTATCATCGCCACGGCGAAGTGCTGATCGACGATTCGTTGAAGGAGCTTGAGGACGAGCTGGGTCAGCGCGTGTTGCGCGTGCATCGCAACGCGCTGGTAATGATGGAGCATGTGGTTGGGCTCGAACGCATCGCGCTCGGCCAGCATCGCGTCAAACTCGCCGACGTCAACCACGGCCCGATGATCAGCCGCCGCCATTTGTCCGACGTGCGGCGCGCGCTGGAAAGTCTGTAATACCGCTGCTGTTCACTGCCTCGCTTCGCTTAGTAATGGCCACCAAACGCGGTATCATGCGGCCATTCCATCGCAGTAGATTCCTATGGCTTCCGAGACTCTTCGCATCGCGACGCGCAAAAGCCCGCTGGCGTTGTGGCAGGCGGAATTTGTCCGCGCGCATTTGCAGCAACTACATCCGGGCGTGCGGGTCGAGCTGGTAACGTTCACCACGCGCGGCGACAAAATTCTCGATAGTCCGCTCGCGAAAATCGGCGGCAAGGGTTTGTTCGTCAAAGAACTCGAGAATGCATTACTCGAAGGCGCAGCCGATATCGCGGTGCACTCGATGAAGGACGTGCCGATGGATTTTCCGCCCGGGCTCGGCCTTGCCGTGATCTGCGAGCGAGAAGATCCGCGCGATGCCTTCGTCAGCAATCGCTTTGCCGAGCTGGCGGCATTGCCGCACGGTGCCTGCGTCGGTACGTCGAGTTTGCGTCGGCAATGCCAGCTGCATGCGCTGCGCCCCGATCTCAACATCGTCAGCCTGCGCGGCAACGTCAATACGCGCTTGGCCAAACTCGACGCCGGTGAATTCGATGCGATTGTGCTCGCCACTGCAGGTTTGCTGCGCCTCGAATTTGCGGAACGTATTCGCGAGCGCATCGCCACCAACATCAGTTTGCCGGCCGGCGGACAGGGCGCGGTCGGCATCGAAATTCGCGAAGACGATGCACGTGTGCGTGAATTGCTGCAGCCGCTGCATCACAACGCGACCGCATTATGTGTTCGCGCCGAACGCGCGCTGAATAAAAAATTGCAGGGCGGTTGTCAGGTGCCCATCGCGGCGTTTGCCGAATTGCACGGCGCGCAATTGCACTTGCGCGGTCTGGTCGGCGCACCTAACGGTTCTATTATGTTGCGCGCGCAGGCCGACGGTTCGGATAGCGATCCGGAAGCGCTCGGCGAGCGTGTTGCCAATGAGCTGTTACAACAGGGAGCGAGTGAAATTCTTGAGCAAGTCTATCGCGAGCAATGAGATGTCACTGGTCGGCATGCAGGTGCTGCTGACGCGGCCACGCGATCGCGCCGACGATATAAAAGCAGCGATCGTCGCTGCGGGCGGCAGCGCGATTCATATTCCAATGCTCGCAGTGGCACCGTTGCAAATGCCGCACGATCAGCAAATTTGGCAACAGACTCGTCAGCGTATTATCGATCTCGACCGCTATCAGCGCGTGCTGGCCATCAGCATCAATGCGGTACACTACGGCATGCAATGCCTGGCCGAATATTGGCCGCAATGGCCTATCGGCATTCATTGGTACGGCATTGGTGCGGCGACGATTGCCGAATTCGCGCGTTGGGATATTCGCGCGCATGGCGGTAGCGCGGCGATGAGCAGCGAAGGTTTGTTGGCGCTGCCCGAGTTGCAGAATATCGCGGGCGAACGCATTTTAATTTTGCGTGGCGTCGGCGGTCGCGAAACACTGGCGACCATATTGCGCGAGCGCGGCGCACAGGTCGATTACGCCGAATGCTATCGGCGCGTCGAACCGACGCTCGACGCCACGCAGCAATCGCTATTGCGCGCAGCGCGCTTCGATGCGATCAGTATCAATAGCGGTGAAACACTGCAGAATCTAATGCGCTACGACAACGAGCGCTTGCGCGCGACACCATTAATCGTGCCGAGTGCGCGTGTTGCCGACGCAGCGAATGCATTGGGTTTTTCGCGAGTCGTTACTGCGGCGAATGCCAGCACTGCCGCCACGCTCGCCGCCTTGCAATCGATTAAAGAGCCATCGATCAAAGTGAACAGAGATAACGAATGAGCGATCAGCCGGAAATCATTTCGACGCCCGCCAGCGCCGTCACCGCCGCGCCACCCACGCAGACGGTGGTGGTGCATCGCAGTCCGCTCGCGGCACTCGCTTTTTTACTCGCATTCATTGCGCTGCTCGGCATTGGCGCGTTGTTTTATCGCGATAACACGCAGCGCGAACTCACCGATTTTCGTTTGCAATCGTTGATTCAGGATCAGTCCGGCGCGTTGGGACAAACACGGCAACAGATTGCCGATCAGCGCGCCGATATTCGCAGCATGCGCGATCAATTTACTGCGCAGACCAACCAGCTGCGTGCACAAATGGAAACACAGCAGCAGCGCCTGGTTGCGTTGGCCACTACCGATCGCAGCGATTGGCAATTGGCCGAAGCCGAATATTTATTGCAGCTCGCCAATCAGCGTCTGTTGCTCAGCGGCGATCCGAAAATTGCGCTCGAACAACTCGTCGCCGCCGATGACATCATTCACAAAATAGATGACAGCAGTCTGCTGCCGGCGCGCGCCGCATTGGCGAAAGATATTGCGGCATTGAAAGCGGTCGAGGTGGTCGACATCGAAGGTATTTATCTGGCCATCGAAGCAGTGGCCGAACAGGCGCAGCAACTGCAATTGATTGAGCCGGTAACGATGCAGAGCGAACCGACTGAAGCGCTGGCGCCAGATGCATCGCTGAGCGACAAATTGCAATCGGGTCTGCGCGCCGCGTTGAAAAAGCTCGATCAGCTGATCCAGATTCGTCGTCGCGATCAACCTTATGCACCGCTGCTTGCGCCGCAGTACGAAGCCGCGCTGCAGCAAAATCTCAAGCTCGCGTTCGAGCAGGCGCAAGTCGCGCTGCTAATGAATAATCAAAAATTGTATGAGCACAGCCTGGGCAAGGCGCGCGATTTATTGACGACGTATTACACGGTCGATGAACACGCGACGCAGATCGTCACGCAGGCGATCGATGAATTACAGGGCAAGCGCGTGACGGTGACGTTGCCGGATATTTCGCAATCGCGCCGCGAATTAAAAGCGTATTTGAATATGCGTCGCGGCCGCCAGCAGGATAATTCGACCGCGGGAGCAGCGCGGTGAAGCGTTTATTCATTGCGGTTCTGATCACGCTATTGCTCGCCGCCGCGCTCGCGGCAGCGATTGCTTACGACCCCGGCTATGTGTTGATTGCCTTCGGCAATTACACGCTCGAAACCACGGTATGGGTCGGCATCGCTCTGGTGCTGCTTATTTTGTTGGTGATGTATCTGCTGGTGGTCGCGCTGCATCGCACGGTGCGGCGTGGCAGTTTATTGAACCGTTGGCGTGCGAGTTGGAGCGATCGGCGCGGTCGCAATCTGACCGCGCGTGGTTTGCGCGCTTATCTGGAAGGCAATTTCGAGCGCGCCCGCGTCGTGCTCGATCGCGGCGCGGCGCGCGCCGAATCACCCGCGCTGAATTACGTGTTGGCGGCACGCGCGGCGCTCGCGCAACAGGAACTGAAATTGGCCGAGCTGTATTTGCTGCGTGCCCAACGCACCGATGACGACGCCGATTTTGCGATTGCGCTGACCCAGGCCGAACTGCAGTTGCGTCAACGCAAGTGGTCGGAGGCGCTCACGTTATTGACACGCTTGCGCAACAACGCTGCTAAACATCCCCATGTACTGCAGTTATTGCTGCAGGCATATACCGGGCTGAATGACTGGCGCAATGTGCTCGATCTCGCGCCGCAATTACGCAAATACAAAGTGCTGAACAAAGAAGCGGTGGTCGATCTTGAAATTCGCGCCACGGCCAATCTGTTAGATGAACTCGGTGCCGGCAAACAATTATCGGCACTGCATCTCTGCTGGCGCGATCTGCCGCGTTCGGCCGAGCGTGCCACCCCGGTGGTGGCGAGTTATGCGCGAGCGTTGATGGCGCTGGGTGCCAGCGCCGAGGCCGAAGCAATTCTGCGCATTCAGTTGAAGCGCGGCTGGGACGAGCGCCTAGTGGCACTGTACGGTCAAGCCGAAAGTGTCGATCCACAGCGCCAATTCAACCAGGCCGAACAATGGCTGCGTGAGCGTGGCGGTAGCGCGGCACTGTTTTTATGTTTGGGTCGTTTGGCGTTGCGCGTTCAGCAATGGAGCGCGGCCCGCGATTATTTCGAACAAAGTCTGAAGCTCGAAGAAAATCCGCAAACCTGCGTCGAGCTGGGACGCTTACTCGCGCGTCTCGGACAGCATCAACGCAGCAGTGAATTTTATGAGCGCAGCTTGCAACTAGTGACGCCCGCAGTTGCTTAATGCGCTGCTGATTAATGGTTTTTCCCTTCTCCCTTCTCCCTTCTCCCTTCTCCCTTCTCCCTTCTCCCCGCGGGAGAGGGGCAGGGGTGAGGGCCTTTTTACTCTAGCAAATTCGGTGCGTATTTCTGCCTTACTAATCCTCTTAAAGAAGAAAATAAATCTGTCCCCATTTTCTTTTTTCTGACACACCCTTACTCCATTAATAGATGGTTCAAATACCATCAAGAAAATAAACACCAAAAACTGAAAGCGCCTTTCCGTCCTTCATGTACAACAGCCCTTCATACCGGTCTTTAAATATCAAATACCAGCGATATTTAACGTGAGAACAAATAATTATCTCATCATATTTTTCTTTATATTCACCAGATAAATTAGTATTAAATTTCACATCAAACTCATTCTCTTTACATATTCTTATAATTTCATTTTTTGATGTCCCCACGGGGATATACTTCGATACCACCGAATCGATGGATGAAAATGAGGTCGAACTATTTTTTTTCGTAGCCTCCATATCAACAAGGAGACTTTTTTTACCACCGCCGTAAAATACGCAGAACAAAGCCACGGAAACGCCTAAAAAAATAACTATTCCTATAGAATATTTCATTCTAATTTCACCATTCCATAGAGGCCACACACACTGATTTCTTCCGCAAAACGATCTTTATCCAACACAAAATTGCCATTCGCTATTTTTTTATTTGCGCCACAAGCTCGGCATCCATATGCACAGCAAACGGTGCTCGATAATTGGGTCTGCGTTCGCTCTCGTCGTTGCCGAGACGCCGATATCCTTCATGCATCGTCAGCAGAAAATCCTCTTTGCCGTGTGCGTTGGCGCCGTCACTCGATCACCGATAATCACGCGGATGCAATACCATGTTCGCGCACACTGGATTCAGCTCGATATATCGATAACACGCTGGAGCGTAATTCTTGCTTTTCGCTACAAGGGCCTTTATGCCTCCAACAGATTCCGGTGCGTATTTCTGCCCTCACCCTAACCCTCTCCCGCAGGGAGAGGGGACTTAATCAAACCCCGCGCAGATAAATGCGCATTTAAATCTTCCGTCTGCTGCAATGGAATCGCACGCGATAACACGGGTGTGATCGCGGTCGCCGCATGCAATACCACCGCTAATGAACACGAAGCATCCGGCGCATATAGCCAACTCGATACCGCCGTCGCTGGCTGGGCAATATCGGATAACTGCATAGCGATTGTTTGCCGCGCGAGATCCACTTCAATACTGCTGCTGCCAAGTATTTTTGCGAGCCCACAGCCGAGCGCTTTGGCGTGCGCTTCTTTTAAAGTCCAGATTGCAAAAAATTGTTGCCGCCATTCATTGTTGACCTCGGTGAGGCCGCTGCCGAGATTATCGAGACTGCGTTGCTCGCTCGCCGAAAAATAACGATGTGCAATTGTCGTTAAATTATTGTGGCGCCCGTGCACTTCGATATCGATGCCAATAGCGCCGATATTGCTCAGCGCCACCACAACCCAAGCGTGACTATGCGATAAATTGAATTGCCATGGGTTAGCTGAGGGCGAAGTCAAAAACGGTTTGCCGTCATCATCGCGGGCGAAGCGCAATTCGTCTGCCGCACACTGCAGTCGCTCGCTCAATGCGGTGCGTAGCAGTGCGCGGCCGATCAAAAATTCGTTGGCGGCGTTGGGCGAACGGTAATTATTAAGCCGCTGCAACTCGTCGGCGCTCAGCAGTGCGCGATACTGGCCGAGCAACTCCTCGTTCACTGCTGCGATCGGGCAGCACAATACGCTTAATTCGCACGTTGTCATTACGTCAATAACCGCCGCTGTTGGCAGGAGGGGCGGGTTGCTGTCGCTGCTGTTGCAAACGCAGCAGCGCCGCCGCCAGCGGTTGGTCGAGACTCGAATTTAATTTCAACACAGGATTTTGCACATCGCCGTTTGCCTGCAAATCTAAATCGAACGCGGCGGTATTTTTCAGCACGGTCGCGATCGTCTGTAATTCGGGTTCATCGCTGGTAATAACGTGTAGCGCGGCATCGCGAAAATGCGCGAGCACGTTCAAATCGATTTGATTGCCGGTCAGCGATAACAAACCCTGCACGTCGGCCACTGCCTGGTCAATGCTAATGGTGAGATCGCTGTCGCTGCCGAGCGGCACGTCGCGCACCGGCAATGCACTGAGATCGAATCGCACCGATGCATTGGCGAGCTTACGAAAATCCAAGAGGCCACTCGTTGTTAATTGCCCGGCCTCGTTCGCCGTGCTGGTTAAATTAAAACGCGTGACGGTATCGAAATGTTGCGGCTGCGGTGACAGGTTCTCTACCGTGCCGGCAAATGGCAGCGGTTGCGTGCCGAGATCGAGCTGACCGTCGACATCGATATGCTGCAATAAGATGTGCCAATCATTGCCGAGCGAATTTTGCGGCGGCGTCAGCAGTGCGACGATTTGTGCAAGCAATGGTTTTAGCGTATCGCCGAGCAGCACGCCGGTTATCGAGCCTGCGGCTTGCGTGTCGGCGGCGGTCAATGGATTCGCCAATGCAGCATCGATACGCTGCAGCGCTTCCCGTAATTGTTGATGACGCTGCGCGCGCGCAGCATCGGTAACAGATGGCGCTGTGCTCGTCAGTGCGCCGGGTTGTGCGCGTGGCTGATTGAAGCGCAAGCCGTGAATTTGCATAGCAGTCACGATCAATTGCTTGTCGAATAATTCACTTAACTGCAGCGGCAAGGAAACCGTTTCAGCCTGCATGGTATTGCGCGACGGCGCGCGCGCATCGGTGATCTGTAGATTGCGCAGCGTTAGTGTGGTGGGAAATAAATGAAATGTGGTCGCATCGATAGATAATTGCGCGCCGACCGCATTACTGCCTTCGCGCTCGATGAAGGCCTTGATCGCGATATCGATCAGTAACCAGTACGCGACGACAATCAACAGCGCCAGCGACAGAAGAATTTTAAGCCATCGTTGCATGATCATTTCCAATGAATAATTAGCGCGGAACGCCGAGCGGATAACGCAAATAAATGTATTCGCCCACCGTCAATTCTCTATCGGCGGCGATATGTAATATCAGTTCGCGTCCGCGCGATGCTGCGTGATCGATATCGCCGCGCGCATCGCCATCAGCAAATTCCAATAGCGCAAACTGGCCCGGCAACACAGCGGGCATGCGACCGGCTGGTAAAGCAACACATACGCGAAAGCCGTGCAGCGAAGGCTCGATTTGTGTCACGCGAACATAGCAGCGCTGCGCATTCGCGACATCGCCGGGCTGCGGATTGCTCGACAATTGAATTTGTACATCCGATTGCGCACGACACAGACACAGCAGAATTTCGGATGTGGTGCTGCCGTCGATAATTTTATCGCGCTGCACCACGCTGCCTGCTAACAATGTGGCGGCGCAGGCCTGGCAATTACCATTGCGACAACCGTAGCGCACCAGCCAGTGCGCACGCTGCGCCGCGTGCAACAAGTTCTCGTCACGATCGGCCATAAAACTAGTACCGTCGGCGAGACTGACGCGATGCTGCGTGTTCATTGTGCGCCGTGAATATCGCGCAATGCGCGCAGCATTTGCTGCAAAGCCTGGCCGCGATGACTGCATTGATTTTTTAAAGCGGGCGGTAATTCGGCGGAGGTTTGCGCCAGCGCGGGAATATAAAACAGTGGGTCGTAGCCGAAGCCTTGCTCACCGCGTGGCGCCGTTAAAATTTTTCCTTCCCAGGTGCCCTGACAAATCAGCGGCGAGGGATCGCGTGCATGCCGCATAAATACCAATACGCATTGAAAGCGCGCAGCGCGCTGTGACTCCGGCACTGCGGCCAGCGCCTCGAGCAGTTTGCGATTATTCGCGGCATCGTCAGCAGCACTGCCGGCGAAGCGCGCCGAATAAATTCCCGGAGCGCCGTCGAGTGCATCGACTTCGAGACCCGAGTCGTCAGCGAGTGCCGGCAGGCCGCTGTGCTGCGCCGCATTGCGCGCTTTCAGAATCGCATTTTCGACAAAGCTCAAACCGGTTTCATCGACATCCGGCGTAGCGAATGCCGATTGCGCGATAACTTCCCAGCCGGTATGCGCCAGCAATTGCTGAAACTCCGCGAGCTTGCCGCGATTGCCGCTGGCGAGAACTAATTGACGCATTTAAATTTTTCCGGCGACATTTCGGTTTTCTCCTGCGACATTTTTCTTTGCGCGAGCGAGCACTTATTTCTCAATAAAAAATTGCCGGGTAAGCGAAATTTTGAACGGCGATCCAATCGGCGCCGGCCCAGCGACGGTCGGCTGCACCGTGATATCGAAGCGCAGTGTTTCGCGATCGGTGAAGCGCAATTGCGCAATGTAATACACCGCGCCCTCTTCGCGAATCTCGCGGAACTCGAGTTTTTTTGGCTGAATCAAATCGGAGTAAGTGCCGCCGACCACAGCGGCTTGCGCGATATTGCCGCCGTTCGCATGATTGCGAATTGAGATATTAACTATCGCCTGATCGCCGCCGCGCACCAATTGATAGTGTGTGGCCATGTCGGGGCGTAGATCGGTCGAGGGAAATACGTTGTACAGCACTTCGAAATCGCCGAAGGTTTTGCTGGTTTCGACGGTGCGTGCTTCATCGTTTTGCGCCAGCACTAACGGCGTGTTGGTAATCGCCAATAAAGTGGATCGCAGCAAGAGCGCGAATAGCAACAAGAATGGGCGTTTCATGATCATTACCTCCGTGCGCGGTGTACGTAGTAATGGCTGCGCGGGTTAGCGAGCGATATGGTACACCGCGGTGACCGCAAACAGATTGGGCCAGAGGCGGGCGAGGCCGCTTTGTGAATTGCCGCTGATCATTGCGCGATCGAGGATACGGATATTTTTTTCCGCACACAGCGCCTCAAAATCCTTCACGGTGCAGAAGTGAATATTCGGCGTGTCGTACCAGGTGTAAGGCAAGAATTTCGATACCGGCATGCGACCGCGACTAAACAGATACCAGCGTGCACGCCAGTGGCCGAAATTCGGAAAGGTGACGATGCCGTGCCGGCCAATGCGCAGCATTTCGTCGAGCACACGATGCGGATAGCGCAATGCCTGCAATGCCAGCGTCATCACCACAGCATCGAAACTGCCACTTTCGAAATTGCCGAGATCGTCGTTCAAATCCTGTTCGATGACATTGATACCGCGCGCCACGCAGCGCGTGATGTCGTTGCCATCAATTTCGACGCCGAGGCCATCGGCATTTTTGTTATCGCGCAATGCCATCAACAACGTGCCGTCGCCGCAACCGAGATCCAGCACGCGCGCGTTGCGTTCGATCCAATTTTGAATCAGCGAGAGATCTAGACGCATCAATCGAGCTCCGCATAAATATTTTGCAGAAACGCGGTGAGCACCGCTTCGTAACGCGCATTCGGCACCAAGAACGCATCGTGCCCGTGTGGCGAATCGATATTGGCGTAGGTCACCGAGCGTTTTGCGGCAATCATCGCATCGACGATTTCGCGCGAACGCTTTGGCGAAAAGCGCCAATCGCTGCTGAATGAAATCACCAGAAAATTACTGTGCGCACATTTGAACGCGGCAATCGGATCATCGCCGTATTCGCGTGCGAGATCGAAATAATCGAGCGCATGTGTCATCAGGATATACGTGTTCGCATCGAAGGTTTTCGAAAACGCATCGCCCTGGCGACGCAGATAACTTTGCACCTGAAACTCCACCAGGTTGTCGCTGCCCATATCGAAATCGCCGGCCTTCAGATCGCGGCCAAATTTTTCCATCATGCCGTCGGCGGACAGATAAGTGATGTGGCCGACCATTCGCGCCAGCGCAAGACCTTGCGCGGGAATAGTGCCGTGTTCGAGATAGCGGCCGCCGTGGAAATTTGCATCCGACAAAATGGCGCGCCGGGCGATTTCGTTGAACGCAATATTTTGCGCCGACAATTTCATCGCCGAGGCGATCACGATGCAGTTGCGTACCAGCGCGGGATATTCGAGCGACCAGCGCATCGCCTGCATGCCGCCGAGGCTGCCGCCGATTACCGCCGCCCAGCTCGGAATATTAAGTGTCTGCATCAGCCGATGCTGGGTATGCACCCAATCGCGACAGCGCAGGCTTGGGAAATCCGGGCCCCACGGTTTTTCAGTGACGGGATTTAGCGACGCGGGTCCGGTCGAGCCGTGACAGCCGCCGATATTGTTCAGGCTCACGATATAAAAATGCCGCGTATCGATCGGCTTGCCGGGGCCGATGTAATCGTCCCACCAGCCGGGTTTTTTATCGTCGGGCAAGTGATAGCCGGCGGCGTGATGATGACCGCTGAGCGCGTGGCAAATCAGAATTGCATTGGAGCGATCGGCGTTCAGTTCGCCGTAGGTTTCATAAACGATGTCGTACTCGCGTAATTCGCGGCCGCACGCGAGCGCAATCGGCTCGCGAAAGTGCTGCGTGCGCGGAACGACCAGACCGACTGAATTGTGGGGAAATACGTGCGACATTCGTGAGTTATCGATTTTTGGGCAGGCAGCAGTCTAAAGACTCGATGGTGGGGGTGCAATCGACAGCGCCGGCGGCAATTTTGTCGGTTGTCCGATACGCACGGTCTTCTGCCGGCTGCCATCGCCGCTGCTGATCGTGACGTCGCGCTTGGCGACGCCGAATTGTTTGGCGAGAAAGGCGATTAATTGCGTGTTGGCGCGACCTTCGATGGGCAGCGCGGCGATCCGAATCTTCAGTCGCGCACCGCCCGCGTCGGAGGTCAGGGTGCCGGCGAATTCGTCGCGGCTCGCCTGCGGTTGCAGCTGGCAGAACAACAGTAGGTCGCCGCTCTGCCAGCGATAGAAACTTGCCGCAGCGACCACAATAACCGCGCTTTAGATATCGAGAATCAGCATGCCCAGGAATGAATGCGGCACCAGCCCGATTTTCAGCGCCAGGCCGCTCAGCACGATCTTGACCACGTTCAGCGCGAGGAATGCCAGGATCGGCGAGAAGTCGATACCGCCCATCGGCGGCAGCAGGCGGCGAAACGGCGCCATCACCGGCTCGGCAATCTGATTGATCAGCACGATGGCCGGGTTATAGCTGCCCTGCGCCACCCAGCTGACGATGATCATCGCCAGCATCGCCACGTAATAGATATTGAGCACGGTCACCAGGCAGCTGAGCACCGACACTGCCCATACCAGCGGGATGCTGAAATTGAAGGCGCCGGTCTGGATCACAAAGATGCTCACCACCATCACCAGTTTCACCGCAATCGCCAGCACCAGAGAAGCGATGTCGATGCCGAAGAAGCCGGGAATGATGCGACGCAGCGGTTTGATCACCGGGTTGGTAATACGCACCAGCGCCTGCGAAATCGGATTGTAGAAATCCGCGCGCGCCAGTTGCAGCAGGAACCGCAGCAGCACTGCCCACAGAAACAGGCCGCCGATATTGCGGATCAGAAAAACGGCGACATCGCCCAGCATACCCATTGCGACTCCTATTTTTTGTTAAAGACGGCTTGGTTAAGCGAACGACGGCTTAGCTCGAACCCAGTTCGCGCGCCAGTTGCTCGGAACGGTCACGACACGCGGTCAGCGCGCGCGCAAATATGCCGCGCAGATCGTCGGCTTCGAAACTGGCGATCGCGCGCTCGGTGGTGCCGTTCGGCGAGGTCACGCGGCGGCGCAGCTCGGCGGTATCGACGTCGCTGTCGAGCGCCATGCGCGCGGCGCCGAGCGCGGTTTGCAATGTCAGCAATTTCGCTGTGTCGGTCGCCAGGCCCAGCTGTTCGCCGGCGGCCTGCATCGCTTCCATCACCATAAAGAAATACGCGGGCCCACTGCCGGATACCGCCGTCACCGCATCGAGCTGCGCTTCGCTATCGACCCATAAAGCGATGCCGACTGCGCGCAGAATTGCGTCGGCCTGCTCGCGCTGCGCCGCGCTGACCGCCGCGTTCGCGAACAAACCCGTGGCGCCGAGCTGCACCAGTGCCGGCGTATTCGGCATACAGCGCACGATCGGCAATTGGCCGCCGAGCCAGTGTTCAATACTGGCGATCTCGATGCCGGCGGCAATCGAAATGATCAGTGGGCGGCGCTGCTGCAATATATCCGCCAGCGGCTGCAGCACTTGCTTCATCACCTGCGGCTTGACCGCGAGCACGACCACGTCGGCATTGGCGATGGCTTCGACATTGTCCGAGGTGCGGCGCACCGGCGCGATCGCGCTGAGCTTGTCGAGCATTGCCGGCATCGGATCACTGGCGAAGATGCGCGCGGCCGCGAAGCCCTGCTTGACCAATCCGCCAATCAATGCAGACGCCATATTGCCGGCGCCGATAAACGCCAATTGCGGTGAGTTCACGAAGTGATTCCCAGAAATTAAGAGGGCCGAAAAACCGGCGCCCAGTATAGCGATGGCGCTGGTTTAGTTCACCACGCGCCGCGCATACCGATGCGCCAGCACCGAACACACAAATAACTGCAATTGGTGATACAGCATGATCGGCAGCACGACCATGCCGAGGCCGGGGTGCGATCCGAAAATCAGCGCTGCCATCGGAATGCCCGAAGCGAGCGTTTTCTTTGAGCCGCAAAATACGATGGCGATTTCTCGCTCGCGGCGGAACTGCAGCCAGCGCGACAAGAATGTACTGAGCACGAGGATCACGCCGAGTAACAGCGCATCGCCAAGTAACGTGATGCCGATCAGGTCGATGCCATGCTGCTGCCACAAGCCGGATTTCACCGAATTGCAGAATGCGGCGTAGACCAGCAACAAAATCACCAGCCGATCAATATTGCTGGTGTAGTGCCGGATGCGCGCGAACCAATGACCGATGAACGGGCGCAGCAGCTGGCCGGCGACAATCGGCAATAGCAGCAGCTGGGCGATATTCAGCATCGTTTCGCCCAGCGAGAGGCCATTTGCCGGCGTCGCGCCGAGTGTCGAAATCAATAGCGGCGTCAGCACGATGCCGAGCAGGCTCGATAACGTGGCATTGAAAATCGCGATCGGCACATCGCCGCGCGCCAGTGCGGTCATCGCCACCGACGACGAAATTGTCGACGGCAATGCCGCGAGATAACAAAAGCCGAGCATCAAGTCGCTCGGTAGCCACGGCTTGAAAGCGGCATTGAATGCGAGCCACAGCAGCGGGAAGACGACAAACGTCAGGCCTTGCACGACCAGATGCACGCGCCACGCGAGCATGCCGCGGCGTAAATGTTCGAGTGGCAGGCCGATCCCGTGCAGAAAAAACACCAGCGCGATGCCTGCGTTGACGACGATATCGCCGTGCATCGCGCCACCCTGCGCGCCGAAATCGGGAAAGAGACTGGCCAGCACCACCGCGCCAAGCATGCCGAGCAAAAACCATTCGCGCGTGAGGCGCTGCCATATATTCATCAGAACGTGGGCTCGATGGGCTGGACGCGGGCACCGAAAATATCGGTGCCGACGCGGATGAGAGTGGCGCCTTCTTCGATGGCGCTATCGAAATCGGCTGACATGCCCATCGACAGCGTGTCGAGCTGCGGCCAGCGCTGCTGCTGTTGTGCGAGCAGCGCGCGCATCTGGATAAAAGCGGCGCGATTCGCATCGGCCTGCGGTTGCGGAATTGCCATCAGGCCGCGGACGCGCAATTGTGGCAACGTCATGATCGCTTCGAGCAGCGCGGGTAGTTCGCTGGGCGGTACGCCGGATTTGCTCGCTTCGTCATCGATATTCACTTGCACGCAGATATTGAGCGGCGGCAGCTGCGGTGGTCGTTGTGCCGCTAAACGCTGGGCGAGCTTGAGCCGATCGACCGAATGTACCCAGGCAAAGTGCTCGGCGATCGCGCGGGTTTTGTTCGATTGCAGGGGGCCGATAAAGTGCCAGGTGAGTGGCAGGTCGGCGAGTGCGGCAATTTTTTCGAGGGCTTCCTGGCAATAATTTTCGCCGATATCGGTAATGCCTGCTGCGTACGCGGCACGTATCGTTGCGGGCGCGCGCGTTTTGCTGACGGCGATCAACGTCACGGCGCTTTCGGCGCGTCCGCTGGCGCGGCACGCTCGCCCGATGCGTTCACGGACCTTTGCTATATTGTCTGCTACGTTTGATGGCATGGGTTGACTGCTTGGCGGCAGGCCGGCGCTCGGCCGGGTGTGATTGTGATCGCATTTGCCCGTTACGCGGCGTCGTACTCGATGGGCGCCGACTATTATAACCAGGCCGCCGCGCGCGGCTTGCATAGGAAATCGCATGGATATCACCGAACTGCTTGCTTTTAGCGCCAAACAGGGCGCGTCGGATTTGCATTTGTCGGCCGGCCTGCCGCCAATGATTCGCGTCGATGGCGATGTGCGCCGCATCAATTTGCCGCCGATGGATCACAAGCAGGTGCATGCGCTGATCTACGAAATCATGAACGACAAGCAGCGCAAGGATTACGAAGAATTTCTCGAAACCGACTTCTCATTCGAAGTGCCGGGTGTCGCGCGCTTTCGGGTTAATGCGTTCAACCAGAATCGCGGCGCGGGTGCGGTGTTCCGGACCATTCCCTCGAAAGTATTGACGATGGAAGACTTGGGCCTCGGTCAGGTGTTCCGCGATATCTGCCACAACCCGCGCGGTCTCGTGCTCGTCACCGGGCCGACTGGCTCGGGTAAATCGACCACGCTGGCGGCGATGGTGGATTACGTCAACGACACACGCTACGAACACATTCTGACGATTGAAGACCCCATCGAATTCGTCCACGAATCGAAAAAATGCCTAGTCAACCAGCGCGAAGTGCATCGCGACACGCACGGTTTCAACGAAGCCTTGCGCTCGGCGTTGCGCGAAGACCCAGACATCATTCTGGTGGGCGAGATGCGCGATCTCGAAACCATTCGCCTCGCACTGACCGCCGCGGAAACCGGCCATTTGGTGTTCGGCACACTGCACACGACATCAGCTGCAAAAACGATGGACCGGATCATCGACGTATTTCCGGCCGCTGAAAAAGACATGGTCCGATCGATGTTATCGGAATCGTTGCAGGCGGTTATTTCGCAGACGCTGATGAAAAAAGTTGGCGGTGGGCGTACCGCCGCGCACGAAATCATGATCGGCACATCGGCGATTCGAAATCTGATTCGCGAAGATAAAGTCGCGCAAATGTATTCGTCGATTCAAACCGGCGGCGCGCTCGGCATGCAGACCATGGATCAATGTCTTGCCGACCTGATCCAAAAACGGTTGGTGACGCGCGATGAAGCGCGCACCAAAGCACGCTTCCCAGACAAACTTTAAAAATATTTTTACGCGCAGTCGCGCGGCCTGCACAGTTAACGGAGTATTGCGGTGGACATCGAAAAATTATTGGGCCTAATGGTCGAGAAAGGCGCATCCGATTTATTCATCACTGCCGGTGTGCCGCCCTCGGTCAAAATCAACGGCCGCGTTGTCCCCGTCACCACAACGCCGTTGAGCCCGGAAAAAACGCGCGAAACCGTGCTCGGCGTAATGAATGAAACACAGCGTCGCGAATTTGTGCAGACGAAAGAATTAAATTTTGCGATTTCTGCGCGCGGTATCGGCCGGTTTCGCGTCAGCGCGTTTTATCAGCGCAATCTCGCCGGCATGGTGTTGCGTCGGATTGAAACACGCATTCCGCTGATTGAAGATTTGGGTTTGCCCGACATCGTTAAAGATCTGTCGATGACGAAGCGCGGGCTGGTGATTTTTGTCGGCGCGACTGGCGCGGGTAAATCAACGTCATTGGCATCGATGATCGGCCATCGCAATCGCAATTCGAAAGGGCACATTATCTCGGTCGAAGACCCCATCGAATATATCCATCAGCACGAAGGCTGTATCGTCACACAGCGCGAAGTCGGCATCGATACCGAGTCGTTCGAAGTCGCGCTGAAAAACATGCTCCGACAGGCGCCCGATGTGATCATGATCGGCGAGGTGCGCACACGACAGACGATGGAGCACGCAATCACGTTCGCAGAAACCGGGCATTTGTGTTTATGCACCCTGCATGCGAATAACGCCAACCAAGCACTCGATCGCATTCTGCATTTCTTTCCATCCGAACGGCATCCGCAACTGTGGATGGATTTATCGCTGAACTTGAAAGCGATGGTCGCGCAACAATTGATTCCAACACCCGATGGCAAAGGCCGGCGCGCGTGCGTGGAGGTATTGATTAATACGCCGCTGGCATCGGATCTGATTCGTAAAGGTGAAGTGCATATGTTGAAGGAACTGATGACGAGATCGACCGAGAACGGCATGCAAACGTTCGATCAGCATTTGTATGAAATGTATAGCCAGGGCGAAATTACTTACGAAGATGCGATTGCACATGCCGATTCGGCGAACGATTTGCGTTTGATGATCAAGCTCGGTGCCAATTCCGATCCGAATGCGTTAATGGAAGGTACTAATGGCTTAGCGATTGAAGATGAAAAGGAAAACGATCGCGGACGGATGATGCAACGCTAGGGCAGATTGGCGGCAAACCAGCCTTCGAGAATAATGCAGGCGCTCAAACTATCGACGCCGGCGTGTTTGAAATTGCGTTCACCGCGCGCGAGCAATTCACCGCGCGCTTCAAAACTGCTTAACCGCTCATCGCAAGTTGCCACCGGTAAACCGAAACGGCCGTGCAAACGACGTGCAAATTTTTCCGCGCGTTGCGACATGTCCGAGGCGCTGCCATCCATATTTAATGGGAGCCCGACGATCAATTGCTGCGGGCGCCACTCCGCGATTAATTCTGCAATTGTTTCCCAGCGCGGCACGCCGTCTTTTGCTGTAATTGCGGCGAGCGGAGATGCCGTGCGGGTGATGGTTTGCCCCACCGCAACCCCGATGCGCTGGGTGCCGTAATCGAAAGCGAGAATGCACGCCGCTTGCAAATCAGGCATGGCCTGCGCCGGGTGCAATCAGCGCGAGATCGATGCCGAGCTTTGCCGCTGCGGCGTCGAGACGTTCGGCAATCGGTGTATCGAAAATAATATTGCTGTCGGCGGGAATCGTCAGCCAAGAATTCGCGGCGATTTCTTCCTCGAGTTGGCCTGCATCCCAACCGGCATAACCGAGCGCGACCAACGACGCATGCGGCCCGCGATCATGTGCGAGCGCATCGAGAATATCGACCGAGGTGGTGAGGCTGATTTCATCGCTGATCGAGAGTGTGGCGTCCCAGCGGCGATCGTCGTGGCGATGCAATACGAAACCGCGATCGGTTTGCACCGGACCGCCGACCATCACGGGATCATCGAGATGCGATAATTCTCCGTCGATGTCTAATTGCTCCAAAATTTCCCCGAGCGCGATGCCGGCGGGCCGATTGATCACGATGCCCATCGCGCCCTGTTCCGAGTGCTCGCACAGGTATGTCACGCTGTGCGCAAAAATACCTTCGCTTAGCGACGGCATCGCGATCAAGAAATGATTTCTCAAACTACTAAAGTGTTGTTCCATGTCGCCATCATCGAAGTGATATTGCCCAAACTCAATAACGGTTGCGCAACGTCGGTGGTTGAAGTTGATTAATTAGTTGGTGGAGCTGAAGCGATCCTTGTGAAACCGCCAGGTCCGAATAATTTCCAGCACATCGACCTGCTGGCGCATTTCCGGCGGGAACGCATCGTACGGCGCGGCGAGATGCACAATGCGAATCGCGGCCTCGTCCAATAATTTTTGCCCCGACGATTTCAACACTTTCACTTCCTGAATTTCACCGTTGGGCAATAGCGCCACCATCAGGCGCAATTCGCCGTAAATTTCCCGGGTGCGCGCCTGCTCGGGATAATTGCTATTGCCGATGCGTTCGATGTGTTCGCGCCATTGATTCAGATAGTGCGCATCTTCGGCGTACTTGGTTGCTACCGAAGTCAGACGGCGGATGCGAGGTCGCGCGGCATAGGCCTGGCGTTGAATATCGAGTTTTGCTTCTAAGCTGGCGATTTCAAGACTGCGCTGTTGAACGGTGATATCGCCTTCGGCTTGCTGGGTTGGCGCCGATTTATCGTTGCGCAGTGCAGTTTTCATTTCGGCATTATTGCGGGTCGCGATTTGTGCGCGTTGCTCGCTTTTTTGTTTTAGCGCAGCCGTTTGTTGCAGCGGACTGATATCGCGAATGACATTGTCGTGGAAATCGGCGGTCTTGCGCGTGGTCAGCAAGGCTTTCTCATCGAGCGTGCCGCTGCCTTCTTGATTGTGCTGGGCGAGAAAGTCAGCGCGCTGCGGGGCTTTATCGCTTTTATATTGCGCCAGCGTGATTTCAAGTTTCGACGCCGAGCGTGCATGTTGCTCGCGCGTAAAAGTGACGCCGAGAATAAATAATGCGTGAAAGGCCACCGCGAGCAACAGTGTAAAGCCGAGTAAATCATGACGCTGTTCGAACGGTTGCGCGATATACGCCATATCAGACTCGTTGTCGCAATTTCGCCGCGATGCAATTCATTAATTGCGCGCCGATATCGATATGTTCAATGCCTTCATGAGCAAGGTGCGCATCGATTTCGCGTGCGCAGGTTGGGCTGGTGACGTTGATCTCGGTAAGAAAATCGCCGATGACATCGAGCCCGACAAACAATAAGCCACGCGCACGTAATGCCGGGCCAACCTGTGCCGCAATCCAGCGATCGCGCTCCGATAATGGCTGCGGTCGACCGGTGCCGCCGGCAGCGAGATTGCCGCGACTTTCACCGGCCATTGGTACGCGCGCCAAACAATACGGCACCGGCTCGCCATCGATCATTAAAATGCGTTTGTCGCCGTCGACAATCGCCGGAATATAACGCTGCGCCATGATGGTGTTGCGACCGTGATTGGTGAGCATTTCGATAATGACATTTAAATTCGGATCATCGTGACGAACGCGAAAAATGGAACTGCCGCCCATGCCGTCGAGCGGTTTAAACACCACGTCGTTATGCACGCGGTGAAATTCCTTCAATTGTTTTTTGTCGCGACTGACCAGCAGCGGTGGACAACATTGTGGAAATTGCGTCGCAAACATTTTTTCGTTGCAGTCGCGCAAGCTCTGCGGCTGATTGACGACGAGTACGCCAAGTTTTTCCGCCGCTTCGAGAATGTACGTGCTGTAAATATATTCATTGTCGAAGGGCGGGTCTTTGCGCATTAGCACCACATCGAGATCCGCTAGCAATTTAGTGTCCGGCTCGCCCAGGTCGTACCAATGTTGCGGATCGCGATGCACGCGCAGCGGCCGCATCGTTGCCTTCGGCTCGCCGTCCTGCAACACCAAATCGCTTTGTTCCATGTAGAACAAATGCCAGCCGCAATCCTGCGCCGCCCACAGCAGTGCCAGAGTCGTATCTTTTTTGTAGTTGATGGCTGCGATCGGGTCCATCACGACCCCGAGTGAAATCGTCATTTTGCTACCTATGTCTGAAAAAAATGGCTGTGTCTAAAATTGCAGGGCGGCGTGCTTTATTCCTGACCGCTTCTATACTATCTATCCGAAGCCGCCTCCACTGAACGCACGCCGACGCGTCATCGCTCCGGCAGAGTTACAGTCTTCGTCTATATTAGTGGAGCGCGCGGCACAGGTGATCGCGACACTGTAGCAAAAAGCCGAGGCTAAGCGCCTTATCGAACAGCCGTAGTTGCCTGACAGATGGGCAGAGAGGTTAGTTGCAACATGGAACCGAATTTCCAAGATTTAAAAGTGATGGTGATCGATGATTCAAAAACGATTCGCCGCACTGCCGAGACGCTGCTGAAAAAAGTAGGCTGCGACGTAATTACCGCTACCGATGGCTTTGATGCGCTGGCAAAAATTGCCGATTCGCGTCCCGATATTATTTTCGTCGACATCATGATGCCGCGCCTGGATGGCTATCAAACCTGCGCGCTGATAAAAAACAACAGTGAATTCAAATCGACACCTGTCATCATGTTGTCGAGCAAGGATGGTCTATTCGACAAGGCTAAAGGCCGCATCGTCGGGTCGGATCAATATCTGACGAAGCCGTTCAGCAAAAACGAACTATTGGGCGCCATCCAGGCCCATGTGGCTCAAGCGCACTAGACTGATTTGCTGAGATAGCAGCGCGACAACCCATCATCGCCACGACGGGATGATTCAGGAGGATGAATAAAAATGGCCCGGGTACTCATTGTCGATGACTCGCCGACCGAAACTTTTAAGATGAGCTCGATTCTGAGCAAGCACGGGTATGAAATCCTCACCGCCGATAATGGCGAGAAAGGTGTCGCAGCCGCCCGTAAGGAGTTGCCGGATGTGGTGCTGATGGATGTCGTCATGCCGGGCCTGAATGGGTTCCAGGCGACGCGCCAGCTCAGCAAGGACGAAACGACCAGCCACATTCCCGTGATTATCGTTACCACTAAAGATCAGGAAACCGATCGGCTGTGGGGTCAGCGCCAAGGCGCCAAGGGTTATTTGACCAAGCCGGTCGATGGCAAGGTGCTTGTGCAAACGATTGAAAACGTACTCAAAGTGTGAAGCTCATGGAAGAGGAACTGGTAGTGTCCATCGCTGAACCGCTCGAACCGTTTGCGGCGCTGGTGGCGCTCGCACAGAGCAGCATGAAGCACGCGCACGGCTTGCCGGCGCAGATCGACATCAAACCGCATTGGAGCGGCGTCGGCTTTACCTTGGCCGGGCACCGCTTTGTCGCGCCGATGGCCGAAGTCGCGGAAATCTTTTCGGTGCCGAACAGCACCCGCTTGCCCGGCGTTAAGCCGTGGGTGCGCGGTGTCTCGAACGTACGTGGTCGATTGCTGCCATTGCTGGATCTCGAAGCATTTTTTGGCGGTGCGCTCGCCGGTAGCCGCAAACAGCAGCGCGTGCTGGCGCTTGAGTTCGGCGATCTCTACAGCGGCCTGATTGTCAGCGAAATGCACGGCATGCAACATTTTCCGGTAGATAGTTTTCATACCGATATCGCGGCGGAACTGGCGCCAATGCGCCCATTTATCGCCGGGGCCTATCGCCAAAACGAGCGCGATTGGGCGGTGTTCAGCCCCTTCAAGCTGGCGCGTGACGAACGTTTCTTCAACGCGGCGGCATAAATGAAACCAAACACTTTTTCGTTCATTCATTATTTGGCGGCAAACGCTTCGGGTGGGAGTCCGAATCATGGCTAAACAGCAGAATCTTCTGGCAACTCTGCCAGGCAACCCCGTTATCGCCGCTGCACTGCTGGTGATGGTGGTCGGTTTCCTCGGCGCGGCGTTCAACGCGTGGTACGTATTGCGCCATTCAAGCTATGACCAGCACTACCTCGAATTAACGGGCGAACTCCGGGTGTTGTCGCAACAGATCGCGACGTCAGCGCGGGAGGCGACCGGCGGTAAGGCGGCGGCGTTCGATACGTTGAAAAAGACACGCGGCGAATTCGATCAGGTCCTGCAGACGCTGCTGAAAGGCGATAGCAAAGCCCCGGCGCCGGAAAGCCTGACGGAATTGAATGAGCTCAACGGCTTATGGACAAAGGTGAATACGGCTGCCGGCACTATCGTCAATAACCGTGAACGCGTGCTGTTCCTGCACGACGTTGCGAAAACGCTGAATGACTCGATCCCTGAGCTGCAGCAGGAATACAACAACGTCGTCGAAATTCTCGCCCAGGGCGGCGCCTCGGCCGACCAAGTGATGGTGGCGCAACGGCAATCGTGGCTGGCGGAGCGGATTGCCCGCAACGTCGACAAGATGCTCGAAGGCCAGGCGGATGCACCGCAGGCTGCCGACCAGTTCAACCTCGATGCCAGCACCTTCGGTACCGTGTTGCAGGGCATGTTGAACGGCAATACCGGGATGCGTATCGCACGCGTCAACGACAAGTCGGCGCGCAGCTCGCTCGAAGAAATCAACAAGCTGTTCCAGTTCGTGAGTGGATCGGTTGACGAGATCTTCCAGGCGTCACCGGAACTGTTGAAGTCCTCGCAGGCCTCCGCCGCTATCACAGTCGACTCGCCGAAAATCATGGAATCGACCAGTAAGCTGGCCGAACACATCAACCGCCTGGAAGGCGAGCGCTTACTGACTACACGTACCGCGCTGTTCTTTGTTGCCGTCGTGCTGTTGTCGCTGGGTTTCATCGGCGTGCAGCTGTTCAGCAATACGCGTAGCCGGTTGCGTGAAACAGCGGAACAGAATGAGCGTAACCAAAACGCGATTCTGCGGTTACTCGACGAACTGACCTATCTCGCCGACGGTGACCTGACCACCACCGCGACCGTTACCGAGGATTTCACTGGTGCGATCGCGGACTCGATCAACTTCACCATCGACCAATTGCGGATCCTGGTGTCGTCGATCAACGAGACGGCGTTGAAGGTATCGCAAGCCGCGCAGGAAACGCAGTCGACCGCATTGAATCTCGCCGAAGCGTCCGAGCATCAGGCGCAAGAAATCGCCGGCGCGTCGGCGGCGGTGAACGAAATGGCGGTCACCATCGATCAGGTATCGTCGAACGCCGGCGAATCGGCACAGGTCGCCGAGCGGTCGGTTGCGATCGCAAACACCGGCGCCGAAGTCGTACAGAACACCATCAAAGGCATGGATAACATCCGCGAACAGATTCAGGAAACATCAAAACGGATCAAACGTCTCGGCGAATCGTCGCAGGAGATCGGTGACATCGTTAGCCTGATTAACGACATCGCCGACCAGACCAACATCCTTGCCTTGAACGCCGCGATTCAAGCGTCGATGGCGGGCGATGCGGGCCGCGGCTTCGCGGTGGTTGCCGACGAAGTTCAACGTCTCGCAGAACGGTCATCGGCCGCGACGAAACAGATCGAAGCGCTGGTTAAGACGATTCAGTCGGACACCAACGAAGCGGTTATCTCGATGGAACAAACGACGTCCGAAGTGGTACGCGGAGCGCGGTTGGCGCAGGACGCCGGCGAGGCGCTCGAACAGATCGAACGCGTATCGCAGGAACTCGCGGAATTGATTCAGAACATTTCCAACGCGGCGCGCCAGCAGGCATCGTCGGCCGGCCATATCTCCAACACCATGAATGTCATTCAGGAGATCACGTCGCAAACCTCCACCGGTACTACTACCACCGCGCGTTCGATCGGTAACCTCGCCTTCATGGCGCAGGAGCTGAAGAGCTCGGTAGCCGGCTTCAAGTTGCCGGAAGAAGGCAAGCGGTCGGGCACCTGAGCCTGACCGCTGCAGCGGAGCGCAATCATGGAGGCATGGCTGCAGCCGTTGCCGGCAGCGCTAACCGATCAGCAATTTGCCGCCTGGCAGCAGCTGATCGAGACTCGCACCGGCATCGACTTTTCTCAGCATCGCGCAATTTTGCAGGGCGGTTTGAGCCGTCGTTTGCGCGAGCTGGGTCAGGTCGATCACCAAGCCTATTTTGAGCAGGTGTCGCGCTGGCCGGAAGGCGTGGCCGAATGGCAGGCGCTGATCGAACAGGTTGCCGTTAAAGAGACCAGTTTTTTTCGGCAACCGGCAGCGTTCGAGCTGGTGCGCAGCTTTTTGCGCAAGCGCTGCCTGACCAGCACGACCCTCGACCTGTGGAGCGCAGGCTGCGCTACTGGGGAGGAAGCTTACGGATTGGCGATGGTCACGGCCGATATGATTAAGCGTCAGCAGGCCGCTTGTTTTTTCGGCGTATTGGCTACGGATATGTGCAGCGTAGCGTTGCAACACGCCCGTGCGGGCAGTTACCGCAGCCGGCGTATCGAAGAAATCCCCGAACTTTTTCGCCGCCGCTTCGCCAGCGTCGACGGCGATCGGCTGCAGATCGCCGATGATCTGCGACAACGACTTTGCTTCGCGCAGGTGAATCTGCTCGATATCGAGCAATTGCCGGCGCTGCCGATGGATGTGATTTATTGCCAGAACGTGCTCGTCTATTTCCGCCGCGAACGGGTCAAGCAAGTGCTCGATGCCATGGTCGAGCGGCTAAAACCCGGCGGCCTGCTGGTGCTCGGCCCCGGTGAAGCGGCGCATTGGCATCATCCCGCCATGGCGCGCACGGCGCATCAGGGCGTCAGTGCCTGGTTGCGCCGCACCGATTCGTCGGCCTCTCAAAACGATTTGCAGAAGGTAAACACGTATGGTCGCTGAGCGTAGAGATTATGTCGCGCTGGAGTGGGTGGCCGGTGAAATCACCGAAACGCTAGCTCAATCCACCGCCGCGCTGAAGGATTACCTGAGCAACCGCGACGACGCGACCAAGCTGCGGTTCTGCCTGACCTACATCCATCAGGTCTACGGCACTCTGAAAATGGTCGAGTTCGCCGGTGCCGCGCTGCTCGCCGAAGAAATGGAAGAAGTGGTGCAGGCACTGCTGCAGCACAAGATCAGCGATTTCAACCGCGACGATGCGCTGCTGGCATTGCAGGCCGCACTGACGCGGCTGCCGGATTATCTAAAGCGACTGCTCGCCGATCGCCGCGATGCGCCGACGATCCTACTGCCGTTGATCAACGATCTGCGCGCTGTGCGCGGCGAGCCGCTGATTACCGAATCGGCGGTGTTCGCGCCGGTGTTTGCACCTGCCGCTGTCACCGACGTGGTGCCCACGTTGCAGGGCGACGAGCTGCTAGATGTCGCGAAAAAGCTGCGGCAGATGTACCAAATGGCGTTGCTCAACTATCTGCGCAATGAAGCGCCGCGCGACAATCTCAACTATCTCGCCAAGGTCTGCGCGCGCCTCGCCAAACTGAGCGCGGGCTATCCGGCGGAAGCGCTGTGGAATATCTGTATTGCACTGTGCGAAGGCCTGTTGAATCGATCGATTCAGCCGACTGCGGCGGTCAAAACATTACTGCGCCAGATCGACAGTCAGCTCAAGCTGATGGTCGAGCAGGGTTCCGCCGCGCTGCCGCTCGAGCCGCCGTCAGCGCTGATCAAAAATCTGCTGTATTACATCGCCGCGTCCGACGCCAATTCGCGCTATATCGGCGAAATCAAACAGCGCTATAACTTGGCGCAGGCATTGTTGCCGACCACTGATCTGAATGTCGGCGGCGGTGAGGAGGCGGCGCGTGCCATCAAGGCCGCGCTGGCCCAACAGTTGGCGGCGCTGGCGGAAGATTTATCGGGCGGCCAAACCACCGCGAAAACACTGTCAGCGGTCAAACGCGCGCTCGACACCACCGCGCTATTGGGGATGAACGCCGCCCAAGGCAGCTTGCGCGATCTGGCGCGGCAGCTGCAAAGCGGCTCAGTGAATATCGATGCCGCAGCCAGCATGTTGCGGCAGCAGGCGGAAGGACTTGAGTTGGCGCAGCGGCCGGTGCCGCGCACTTTGTTCAATGATTCCGAAGAGGCGCAGGAACAGCTGGATAAAGCGTTCGATGCGGTCATGCTCGAATCGCGCAACAGTCTGGAGCAGGCCAAGGAATCGATCATCGAATTTGTCGCCACGCAATGGCGCCATCAATGCCTCGAAGATGTGCCCGATTTGCTCGCGGGCGTGCGTGGCAGTTTTGCGGTCGCGGGTCTGCATCGCGCCGCCGATGTGTTGGCAAAATGCGAAAACTACGTGCGTCAGGATCTGTTGGCCGAGCGGCAAATTCCGGCTTGGCAATTACTGGATACGCTGGCGGACGCGATTGCGTCGATCGACTATTACGTGGAGCGTCTCAGCGACGATGCCGAGGCGGAATGCCAGAGCATCCTTGAAGTAGCGGAGCAGAGCGTGCGCATGTTGATCAGCGCGCCTGCAGCCGAGCGTACGCAAGCGCTGGCGGCCATCAACAGCGCTCAGATCCTGCCGTTCCAGCGCCCGGTAGCGGCGGTGGACGAACCCTATTACAACGATCACGACCCCGAGCCGGTCGAAGAAACCGCCATCGAAGCGGTCGAGCCGCCGCTTGAGCAGCCTCCTGCTGCGGCAGTCATCGACGAAGAGACCGGCGCTGATGCTGCGATGGCGGATGCCAGCGACGAAGACGCGCCGGACGCCGAAATCATCGAGATCTTTATCGAGGAAGCCGGCGAGGTGCTCGACACCATTCACGAACAGCTGCCGCAATGGCTCGCCAATCCCACCGACAGCGAGACGCTGAACGTCATCCGCCGTGCGTTCCACACGCTGAAAGGCAGCGGCCGCATGGTCGGCGCCATCGACATTGGCGAGTTGGCGTGGTCGATCGAGAACATGCTTAACCGCGTCATCGACGGCAGTGTGTTTGTCGATCAGCCGCGCCTCGATACCGTTCAGGATGCGATCGCACTGATACCGGCGATGGTGACGGCGTTTAAACAGAATTCGCCCGGCCCGACCGTCGCCGCGCAAGCGGTCGGCGAGCGCGCATTGGCGCTATCCCGTGAGCAGGCGCCGTTGACCGCGGCGGCGCCGACGCTGGTGGAGTCGCTCGACGAGCAGCACGATCTCGCCCCGAACTACCCGCTTACCGCCGAGGATCACGCAGCCGAGCTAGCTGAGGCAACCGGCGCCGCCGAGGCAGCCGAAGCCGATGCCTTGCTCGATATTTTTGCGAGCGAAGCGTGGACGCATATCGAAACGATCGAGTCCTTTATTCACCATGCCGAACAATTGGCGGGCCCGGCCGAGTTATCAGACGATCTGCAGCGCGCGCTGCACACGCTGAAGGGCAGCGCGCATATGGCGGACGTGGTGCCGATCGCGCAGGTCGTCACGCCGGTCGAACGCTTTATCAAGGAAATGCGCACCGCTCAACTGCGCGCCGATGCCGAGGTTCTGGCCGTGCTGCGCGAAGGCGTGGCGCTGTTCCGCGCCGGGCTCGGCCAGCTCGCCACCGATCCGCACCGGACCATGCCGGGGGCGGCCGAATTTGTCGAATGGGTCGACGCGCTGCATCACACTTATCTCGCGCATGTCGATGACCAGCCGGAAGCGTCGACCCAGTCGATCTCTCCGGCAGCATTCAATCAGTTCCTGGGCGATGCGATCGAGCTGCTGTCGGCAGTGGGCGAGGATTTGCAGCGTTGGCAGGATGGCCGGCTCGACGATCAACGCCAGCACACACTCGCCGGCACCATCAATCAGGTCGCCGACAGCGCCGATGCGCTGAATCTGAATACGGTCGTGGAACTCGCGCAGGCCTTGCAGGCGCTGCTGCGCCGCGGCGCCGATAGCGTGGTCGACGGGCGCTTCTTCGATGTGGCATTGCGCGCTGTCGACGCACTGATCGACATGCTCGACTGTCTCGCAGCCAATCAAAATACGGCCGATTGCAGCGATTTGCAGAACGAACTGACGGAATTCGAATTTGCAACACGGCTCGCCGAGGCAGAGTTGGCGAGCGCCATCGATATTCCCGTCTTGGACGACGTGGTGGGAATGGACGAGGCCTCCATCAGCACCGAGCACGAGCTGAGCGATCTCGACTTTAGCGAGAGCTCGGACACCGCCGAGAGCGCAGACGAGCTGTCGGGGGTGACTGCGGAATTCAATCATGCATGGTCGGAACCCAACGATGTCGAGACTACGGATACCGCCTTCTCGTTCGACGATTATGACCTCGACGAACCGACTGCCATCGACAATGCCCCGGTTGCCACCGAGCTAGGGCCCGACGAGGGCGAGGCGGCGTTCAGCGAGTTCGCGACCGAGATTGGTAACGACGCCCCGGCTACGGCGGACCTCGAGCCTATTTCGCCCGAGCCTGCGGATGCCCCGAGCGCACCGGAGCCGACCGCCGAGGAGCTGCTGGCCGAGTTGATCGAGGAGCACTTGCCCGATGACGAGCTTACCGTAGCGTCCAGTGAGCCGGGGCTTGCCAGCGCGGAGGACGAGCTTCTCAGCGCTGAGCAATTCGAATTCGCCGAGCACGATTTCGACGCCATCGCAGCCGCCGCGGCTGAGCTGCCGCCCGACTTCGGCGCCGCCGCTACCGAGACTGTCGATAGCGAAAGCGACGACGATTTCGAGGCAATGGCGGATGCAACGACGGCTAACACACCGCTGAGCGGCGAACCGGTACCGACGCCATTTATGCCAATGCCGATTCCGACCGCGGCGATGGCTACCGATCAAGCCGATGATGACGACGAAATCGATATCGAAATTCTCGAGATTTTTCTTGAAGAAGCGGGTGACTTGCTCGAAGCGATCGATGAGGCCATTCACCACTGGGGCGATGATCGTCGCAACGGTTTTTATCTCGACGATCTGCAACGGCTGCTGCATACGCTGAAAGGCGGCGCGCGGCTGGCCGGATTGAAAAATCTCGGCAATCTCAGTCACAACTTCGAAACGTTCCTGATCAATGTGCAGCAACAGCAGCGCCCGATCGATGACGCCTTGCTGACCGAGGTCCATGGCTATCAGGATCAGCTGATCAAGCTGATCGAAGCAGTGAAAGTGGATGGGCACAGTGCCGACCAGGCGCTGAACGCGGCTGTCGCAATTTCCCCGGCTGCCGATGAGCCAGCAACCGAAAGCACAGTTAATGCCGCCATGACGCCCGACCCGCTCGAGGATCTGGTCGGCGAGCTGATGACCGATGTCGAATCCCCACGGCCGCCGACCTCGGCTCCCGACCTCGGGCGCGAGCAGAACGTCGTGCCGTTTATGCGTCCTGGCGGCGAGCCGTCGCCATTCCAGCCGCCAACGCCGCGCCATGCTGATGAGCTGGATCTCGCCGGCGTGTCGCAGCAAATGCGGCGCGGCCCACAGGAAGTGGTGAAAATTTCATCGCAATTGCTCGAACAGCTGGTCAACCTCGCCGGTGAAACGAGTATTGCGCGTGCCCGCTCTGAAGAGCAGGTCAACGAATTCGTGTTCTCGCTCGACGAAATGCAGATCACTGTCGATCGGCTGCACGAGCAGGTGCGCCGGCTCGATCTGGAGACCGAAGCGCAGATGCTGTTCCGGCAGGAGCAGGTGGAAAGCGAAGGTCTCGAGGGCTTTGATCCGCTCGAGTTCGACCGTTACTCGTTGCTGCAGCAGCTGTCGCGCTCGCTGCTCGAATCCGCCTCCGACCTCGTCGACATCAAGAACACGCTCGCCGAAAAATCGCGCGATATGGAAACGCTGCTGGTGCAACAGTCGCGGATCAACACCGAGCTGCAGGAAGGCCTGATGCGCTCGCGCATGGTGCCATTCGCACGGATGGTACCGCGGCTGCGCCGCATCGTGCGCCAGGTCGCCGGCGAGCTCGATCGGCAGGTCGATTTCTACGTCGACAACGCCGAAGGCGAACTTGATCGTACCGTGCTCGAACGTGTCGTTGCGCCGCTCGAACATATGCTGCGCAATGCCATCGACCACGGCATCGAACCGGCTGCGGAGCGCATTGCAGCCGGCAAATCGGCCAATGGCACCGTCATTCTGAGTCTCGCCCGTGAAGGCGGTGAGGTGGTATTGCGGCTTGCCGATGATGGTCGCGGCATCGATCTGAACGCCGTGCGCGAGAAAGCCATCGCGCGCGACATGATGGCGCCGAACGCGCCCCTCAGCGATCACGAGATCATGCAGTTCATCCTGCAACCCGGCTTCAGTACCGCCAAACAAGTAACGCAGATCTCCGGTCGCGGCGTCGGTATGGACGTCGTCTATAGCGAAATCAAACAGCTCGGCGGCTCGCTCGAAATCGATTCTTCCTGGGGCAAGGGGTCGCAATTCACAATCCGGTTGCCGTTCACGGTATCGGTCAACCGTGCGCTGATGGTCAACGTCAGCGGCGATATCTACGCGATTCCGCTGAACTCGATCGAAGGTATCGTCCGCGTCAGCCCGTTCGAACTGGAAGCCTATTACCAGCCGGATGCGCCGCTGTTCGAATATGCCGGGCAGCCCTATCTGATGCGCTACATGGGCGCGCTGCTGCGCAGCGGCGACAAGCCAAATCTCGAAGGCATCACCATGCCGCTGCCGGTACTGTTGGTGCGTGGCTCCGATCACTCGGTGGCGGTGCAGGTCGACAGCCTGATGGGCTCGCGCGAGATCGTGGTGAAAACGCTCGGTCCGCAATTTGGCCTGGTGCAAGGTTTGTCCGGCGCCACCGTACTCGGCGATGGCTCGGTGGTGGTGATTCTGGATCTGATGGCACTGATTCGCGCCGACGCGCTGCTGCTGCACCGCGATGCCGCGCCCAGCCTGGAAGATACCGGCAGCGAGCGCACACGTCCGCTGTTGGTGATGGTGGTCGACGATTCGGTGACGGTACGCAAGGTGACCTCGCGCTTCCTCGAACGGCAGGGCATGGAAGTGATGCTCGCCAAAGACGGGGTCGATGCAATCAATCTGCTGCAGGAAGCGGAGCAATTGCCGGACGTCATGCTGCTCGATATCGAGATGCCGCGCATGGACGGCTTCGAGGTCGCGAGTCGCGTCCGCCACACCAGCCGGTTGCAGGACATCCCCATCATAATGATCACGTCGCGCACCGGCGAAAAACACCGCGAGCGCGCGTTCTCGCTCGGCGTCAACCGCTACCTCGGCAAGCCGTATCAGGAGATGGTGCTGCTCGATACGATCCAAGAGCTGATCGGCACCACGGTGCCGCAGTGAGTGCGCTGCCGCTGGGGGTAACGGATGGGTCCCGGCCGGCGCCGTTAATCGGTATCGTCGCCCGCGCTGACTTTAGTCGGCATGTGCTGAAAAACCTGTTGCTCGAATCAGGTTACGGCGCCCGCTGCATCAACCCTGAGCAGCTGCAGGATTGTTTGGCGCAAGCGGCAACTCGCCCGGAGGCATGGCTATTCGATGCCAGCGATCCCGAGGTCGAGCAGCAGCTCGCCGATATCATCGAACAATGCGATACGCCGTTTTTGATCAGCGACGAACCGCCGCCGCAGCGTCCGGGCGAATTCGCCGAATGGCGCCGGCGCATGCTCGACAAGATCGAAGAACTGGCGGCCGCCGCGGGCCGGACTCACGGGCCGGCGCTGCAACCGCCACAAGCCGTCTGGGTGCTCGCGGCATCGACCGGCGGGCCGGAAGCGGTGTCCGAATTTTTCGCCGCGCTGGCGCCGGATCTGCCGCTCGCGTTTGTCTATGCGCAACATATCGAGCCGCGCTTCGATAGTGTGTTGGCCAGTGCATTGGAACGCCATCGCCACTACCGCAGCGCGGTATGTCGCGGTGAGCGGTCGTTGGAGCAGGGTCTGGTGCTGGTGGTGCCGGCCGATCAGCAATTACGATTTTTGCCATTCCACCGCGTGCTGGAAACGCGCAAGCGCTGGGAGGGACGCTATCAACCGGTGATCGATCAAGTGGTCGGCGACATTGCGCGGCTGTATTCGCAACGCGCCGGTGTGATCGTGTTCAGCGGTACCTGCGACGATGGTGCGCTCGGTTGTCGCGTGATGCAGGCGAGTGGTGGCGAAATCTGGGTACAGACACCGGAATCGTGCATCAGCCCCGACATGCCGAACGCAGCACTCGCGACGGGCGTGGTCAGTATGCAGGGTACGCCGGCGCAACTGGCGCGGGCGCTGAGTAGCCGCTACAGTCAAAGCCACAGCGCGGCTGCCTCGTCGTAGCGAGCGTAGTCGTCAGCAAGAGGAAAGGACACAGTGAATAGCATGTTGCAGACGCAGCCGGCGGTAACTCAGATTGCCACATTGCTGATTCCGGTCAGCGGCAAACTCTTGGTACTGCCTAACGTCAATGTTGCCGAGATCATCCCGTTCAACCGTCCGACGCCGGTCGAAGATGTGCCGACCTGGTATCTCGGCAGCTTTGTCTGGCGCAATACGCGGGTGCCGCTGGTGTCGTTCGAAGCGATCAACGACGAGCCTTTTGCCAATCGCGGCAGCAATCTGCGCATCGCCATTCTGAACAGCGTCATTGGCGATCCGACCCTGCCATTCTGCGGCATCGTCACCGAAGGGTTGCCGCGCTTGATGCGGTTACTGCCCGAAGAAATTGCCGAGGATTCCGAAGCCATGATGGGCCCGGCCGAACTGGCGCGCGTGCTGGTCAATGGCGAACGCGCAGCGATTCCAAACGTGGCATACATTCAGCAGCAGGTTTTGAAACTGCTTTAGTTTTTCTGTATAGGCGCGTTGTACGGGTTGGTTGCGCCGAAGCGGGATATTTCTTTTCAGGGCCTAACGCCAATTAACGTTGCTTCCGTACTGGATTCCTTCGAGCGCCTATGGACGGTTGTGAGCACGTCGAGGGCTTGGTTGCCCGTTACTGTATTGCTACAGTCGCCCTGAAAAAAATATCCCGCTTCGGCGCTGCTTGCTGCAAGGCTGACGGTATCTAACGCAAATCCCCCCACAAAAACTGCAACACACTCAACGCCGCCAGCGGTGCGGTTTCGGTGCGCAGCACGCGCGGGCCGAGTCGTAACGATTGAAAGCCGCGTTGTTCAGCGGCATTAATTTCCAATTCGCTCAAGCCGCCTTCCGGTCCGATCAGCAACGCTACGCTTTTCGGCGCTGCGTTTTGTGCGTCGAGCACCGCAACGCTGCGGTGATGCAGTACGAATTTCGCATCGACCTGAATATTTTCGATCCAGTTAAATAACGGCTGCACATCGTTGATGGTGGGAATGCGATTGCGTGCGCATTGCTCACACGCGGAAATCGCCACTGCGCGCCAATGCGCGAGCTTTTTTTCTTCACGTTCGCCGTGCAGCCGTACTTCGACACGTTCGGTTTGCAGTGGTGAAATTTCGGTGACGCCCAGCTCGGTCGCTTTCTGAATCACCCAATCCATCCGTTCGCCTTTCGAAATGGCGACGCCGAGGTGAATGGCCAGCGGCGATTCGCGCGCCTCAGTTAAAACGTTAGAAATAACGACGACGACATTTTTTTTATCGAGCGCAATAATTTCCGCCGGATATTCGTTGCCGTCGCCATTAAAGAGAATCAGCGGCGAGCCGATCGGTAGCCGCAGCACGCGCGCGAGATGATGCGCAGCATCGGCTTCGAGTGTGATCTGCGCGCCGAGGGCGAGTACTTGCGCGGAATAAATTCGCGGACAGCGCATCGCGTTAGCGCTTGCCCAAATCGAGGTTGTTCCAAATCGTTCGCGTCGGATCGACCTGATTCATCGTATAGAAATGTAAGCCCGGCGCGCCGCCGGCGAGCAATTCTTCGCACAATTGCGTGACCACTTCGGTGCCGAAGTCGGCAACGCTGGTTAAGTCGTCGCCGTATTGTTCAAGCCGCTTGCCGATCCAGCGCGGAATTTCGGCGCCACAATTGCGTGAGAAGCGCGCGAGATTCGAGTAATTGGTAATCGGCATGACGCCGGGATAAATCGGTTTGTCGATGCCGGCACGAACGCATTGTTCGACAAAATAAAAATACGCATCGGCATTGTAAAAATACTGCGTGATGGCGCTGTCGGCGCCGGCATCGAGTTTTTGTTTTAAAAACGCGATGTCTTCGCCGTAGGTTTTCGCGTCCGGATGAATTTCCGGATACGCGGCCACATCGATACAAAAATGATTGTCGAAATGTTTGCGAATGAACGCGACCAGTTCGCGCGCGTAAACCAAACGCTGCGCGCCCATGCCCGACGGAATATCGCCGCGCAGCGCGACGATACGGTCGATACCGGCGGCTTTGTATTCATTCAGCAATTGTAAAATGCTGTCTTCATCGTCGCCGCCGAACGACAAATGCGGCGCGACGCTGATACCGTCCGCACGCATCGCCACGACGATGTCCTTAGTGTTATCGCGCGTCGAACCGCCGGCACCGTAAGTCACCGAAAAAAAATCGGGCCCTAATGCATTCAGCGCACTGCGCGTAACGATCAGATTATCGCGGCCCTGCGATGTTTTCGGCGGATAAAATTCGAAGCTGAAGCGTTGGGTCATGGCACCTAATTATCCGATTGCGTGGGTTGCCTCCCCCTTTAATTAAAGGGGGACAGAGGGGGATTTGAGTTTCCGAGAAATCCCCACTAACCCCCCTTTTTTCAAAGGGGAATGGTGCATCAATATTTGTAACTGTCCGGCTTGAATGGACCATCGGTTTTTACGCCGATATATTTCGCCTGCTCGTTGGTCAGCTTCGTGATCACGCCGCCGAAACCGCGCACCATATGCGCCGCGACTTCTTCGTCGAGTTTTTTCGGCAGCACTTCAACGGTAATCGCCGCTGCTTTCAAATTGCTTTCGAGGTTCGCGAAGCGGCGTTCGTACAAATAAATCTGTGCGAGCACCTGGTTCGCAAACGAACCGTCCATCACGCGCGACGGGTGACCGGTCGCGTTGCCGAGATTAACCAGACGGCCTTCGGACAGCAGGATCAAATGATCTTTCGTCGGGCGGTTGCGATACACCTTGTGCACCTGCGGCTTCACTTCTTCCCATTCCCAGTTTTTGCGCATGAACGCGGTATCGATTTCATTATCGAAATGGCCGATGTTGCAGACGACCGCGCCGGATTTCAGCGCTTTCAACATGTTCGCGTTGCAGACATCGATATTGCCCGTCGCGGTGACGATCAGATCGATATTCGCGAGCAGATTTTTATCGATCGATTTTTCGCTGCCATCGTTTACGCCATTGATGTAGGGCGACACCAACTCGAAACCATCCATACATGCTTGCATTGCGCAGATCGGATCGATTTCGACGATCTTGACGATCATGCCTTCCTGGCGCAGCGATTGCGCCGAGCCTTTGCCGACATCGCCGTAGCCGATCACCAGCGCTTTTTTGCCAGCTAATAAATGATCGGTGCCGCGTTTAATCGCGTCGTTCAGACTGTGACGGCAGCCGTATTTGTTGTCGTTTTTTGATTTCGTCACCGCATCGTTGACGTTAATCGCCGGCACTTTCAATTCGCCTTTAGCCAACATTTCCAGCAGACGATGCACGCCGGTAGTGGTTTCTTCGGTGATGCCGTGAATTTTGTCGAGCATCGCCGGATAGCTCTTGTGCAGAATCAGCGTTAAATCGCCGCCGTCATCGAGGATCATGTTCGCATCCCACGGCTGGCCATCTTTCAAAATCGTCTGCTCGATGCACCATTCGTATTCGGTTTCGGTTTCGCCTTTCCACGCGAACACTGGAATGCCGCGCGCTGCGATGGCGGCAGCGGCGTGATCCTGCGTCGAGAAAATATTGCACGATGACCATCGCACTTCGGCGCCGAGCTCGACCAGCGTTTCGATCAGTACAGCGGTTTGAATCGTCATGTGAATACAGCCGAGAATTTTGGCGTTCTTCAATGGCTGATGCGCGCGATATTTTTCGCGCAATGCCATCAGCGCCGGCATTTCGGTTTCGGCGATTTCGATTTCTCTGCGGCCGTAATCGGCGAGAGAAATATCGGCGACTTTGTAATCGGTGAAATTGCCTGTCTTTAATTCGGAAGAGGGTGCGTTCATTAAATTGCTCCGGAATTTGGGTTTAATTCCCTCTCCCCTTGAGGGAGAGGGGCAACAATCACAGCGCGGCTTTCAGCGCCTCGGCTTTATCGGTTTTTTCCCACGGGAATGCGGTGAACGTTTCCGATTTTTGTACGCGCTTGCCGTTTTCGTTGCCTTCCCAGGTGTAGGTTTTCTGTTCGGATTTGCGACCGAAGTGGCCGTAGGCCGCAGTCAATTGATACATCGGGTGCAGCAGGTCGAGCATTTTTTGAATCGCGTAGGGGCGCAGATCGAAATGCTCGCGCACCAGTTGCACGATTTTCGCATCGGCAATTTTGTTGGTACCGAATGTGTTGATCGAAATCGATGTTGGCTGCGCCACGCCGATGGCGTAGCTCACTTGAATTTCGCAGCGATCGGCGAGGCCGGCGGCGACGATGTTTTTCGCGACATAACGACCCGCATACGCGGCGCTGCGATCGACCTTCGACGGATCCTTGCCGGAAAACGCGCCACCGCCATGACGCGCCATGCCGCCGTATGAATCGACGATGATTTTACGACCGGTCAGGCCGCAATCACCGACCGGGCCGCCGATCACGAAATTGCCGGTTGGATTGATGTGAAATTGCGTGTCTTTATGCAGCAGCTCGGCTGGCAGTACGTGCTTGACGACGAGCTCGAGCACGCCTTCGCGCAGGTCTTCATATTTCACTTCGGGGTTGTGTTGGGTCGACAGCACGACCGCGTCGATCGCGACCACCTTGCCGTTTTCGTAGCGGCAGGTGACCTGCGACTTGGCATCCGGGCGCAGCCACGGCAGCAGACCCGATTTGCGCGCTTCGGCCTGACGCTCGACTAGACGGTGGGCGTAGCAGATCGGCGCCGGCATTAGCACATCGGTTTCGTTGCTGGCGTAGCCGAACATCAGACCCTGGTCGCCCGCACCCTGATCTTCCGGCTTGGCGCGATCGACGCCCTGCGCGATATCGACCGATTGCTTGCCGATAATGTTGAGTACGCCGCAGGTGGCGCCGTCGAAGCCGACATCGGACGAGGTGTAGCCGATATCGCAAATGACTTTACGCACGATCTCTTCGAGATCGGCCCAGGCGCTGGTGGTGATTTCGCCGGCGACGATGGCAACGCCGGTTTTCACCAGCGTCTCGCACGCGACGCGCGAGTATTTATCCTCGGCGATTAACCGATCGAGCACCGCATCAGAAATCTGATCGGCAATTTTGTCCGGATGGCCTTCGGACACGGATTCGGAGGTAAAAACGGAATAGTCGGACATTGGTGTTACATCCCCTGCGATGAAGTGTTGGATAGCGTTGAGTCGAGACGAGAATTGATGAACTGGCGAATCTGCACGCGAAAGCCGTTGCGTTGCGCAAAATAGGTGCTGCGCCCGACGCTGAAACCGGCGGCCTGCGCCCATTGCGTTAAGTCTTCCGGTTCGAAGCCCAGCCACAGATCGCCGCACGCCTGTTCAGCCCAGTGCTGATCGTGGCGGCACAGCTCAGTGACGAGCAGCGAACCGCCAGGCTTCAACGCGCGCGCCAGATCTTCGAAGATATGTGCGGGTGAGGGCACATGGTGCAACACCATATTCAGCACGGCACAGTCCGCGTTCAGCGTTGCGAGCCGTTCGTGCCGCGTATCGCCAAGCAGAAATTCAATGTTAGTGAGCTGTTTATCGCGTGCGAACTGCTGCGCCTGCGTCAGCATCGATGCCGCATTGTCGAGTGCAATTACCCGTTCGAAACGCGCGCTCAGCACATCGAGGAAGCGGCCTTCGCCGGGGCCGACTTCGAGCGCCAGTGCGCCGCCATGCGGAAAACACTGCATGAGCAATTCGGCCGCCTGCGAACCGTAGGCTTCGAACGCTGCGATTAATTCCTGTTGCTGGCGGAAGTGGCCGGCGTTCTCAGCGAAGAATTGTTGTGAGCGTCGCGCGCGTTCGGCCTGTAACGCTTCGATCTGCATTGCGACCGCTGTGCTCAGCGGTAATTGATCGACGCAATCGAGCAGCGCGCGCTGCAAGGGTTCCAGCTCGGGTGCGGTGGTCAATGGCGCGCGGCGATAGAAAATCGAATTGCCTTCGCGGCGCGTCGTGACCAGACCGGCGCGAGCAAGAATTTTCAGATGGTGACTCATGCCCGATTGCGGGACATCGAGTATTCGGCACAGCTCGAGCACACCAAACGAATCGCGGCTCAACACGCGCAAAATATCCAGCCGCAGCGCATCACCGCTGGCCTTGCAGAAGGCGGCGAGCGCGGCACTGGCCGGCGGGGATGCGGGCGGCAGGGGCTGGGCGGATTGGGCGGTTAGCGTCGACATGGGCGCAAAGCCTAGCAGACCAAATAATCTATATCAAAGTTTTTTGATATAGATTGGCAGGGGATAGGTTTGAGGATGGGTTTCACGATGCAAGAAATTGCGGGTGGCTAGTTCCCGTCAGTCGCGCGCTAAGGGACAATAGGCGCCCTTTTTCCAGCCATTGCCTCTATTTATCTTTTTGCTACCGGAGTCCCGCATGCCTTCCCGTACCGAACTCGCCAATGCTATTCGCGCCCTCAGCATGGATGCCGTGCAATTGGCCAATTCCGGCCACCCCGGCGCGCCGATGGGCATGGCGGATATCGCCGAAGTGCTGTGGCGGGATTTCCTGCACCACAACCCGACCAACCCGGCCTGGCCGAATCGCGATCGGTTTATCCTGTCGAACGGCCACGGTTCGATGCTGATCTACTCGCTGCTGCACCTGACTGGCTACGATCTGTCGATCGACGATCTGAAGCAATTTCGCCAGCTCGGCTCGCGCACGCCGGGTCATCCGGAATACGGTTATACGCCGGGCGTCGAGACCACTACCGGGCCGCTGGGGCAGGGCCTTAGCAATGCGGTCGGTTTCGCTTTGGCGGAAAAAATTCTGGCGGCGCAGTTCAATCGCGATGATCACCATATCGTCGATCACCACACCTATGTATTCCTCGGCGACGGTTGTCTGATGGAAGGCATTTCGCACGAAGCCTGCTCGCTGGCCGGCACGCTCGGCCTCGGCAAACTGATCGCGTTCTATGACGACAACGGCATTTCGATCGATGGCGAAGTCGAGGGCTGGTTCACCGACAACACGCCACAGCGTTTCGAAGCGTACGGCTGGCACGTGGTGCCGAATGTTAACGGTCACGACACCGATGAAATCAAACACGCGATCGAACGCGCCAAGGCGGAAAGCCATCGTCCGAGTCTGATCTGCTGCAAAACCGTGATCGGCAAAGGCGCGCCGAACAAGCAGGGTAAAGAGGAATGTCATGGCTCGCCGCTCGGTGCTGACGAAATCGTCGCTACCCGCAAGGCATTGCACTGGGAACACGGCCCCTTCGAAATTCCCAAGGAAATTTACGCAGCGTGGGACGGCCGCGCGCGCGGCGAACAGCTCGAACGCAACTGGGACGCGCGTTTTGCGGCCTACCGCGAGGTGTATCCGGAGCTCGCCGCCGAACTGAAACGTCGCCTGCATGGCGAGCTACCGGCCGATTTCGCCGCCAAGACCGCTGCATTCATCGCGCAATGCCAGAGCGAAGGCAAGACCGTCGCCACGCGTAAAGCCAGCGAAATGTGCCTGAATTTCTTCGGCCCGCTGTTGCCGGAATTGCTCGGTGGCTCGGCTGACCTGGCCGGCTCCAATCTCACGATCTGGAAGGGTTGCAAGGGCGTCAGCGCTGAGGACGCGAGCGGTAATTATGTGTATTACGGCGTGCGCGAATTCGGCATGTCCGCCGTGATGAATGGCATCACTTTGCACGGCGGCTTCAAAGCCTACGGCGCCACCTTTCTGATGTTCATGGAATACGCACGTAACGCGGTGCGGATGGCGGCGTTAATGAAACAGCCGAGCATTTTCGTTTACACGCACGATTCGATCGGTCTCGGCGAAGACGGCCCGACGCACCAGCCGGTCGAGCAGATCGCCAGCCTGCGCAGCACGCCGAACCTGCATACCTGGCGCCCGTGCGATGTCGCCGAATCGGCGGTGGCGTGGAAAGCCGCGCTCGAACGCCGCGACGGCCCGACCGCGCTGGTGTTCTCGCGCCAGAATCTGCCGCATCAGCAGCGCAACGATCAGCAGCTCGCCAATATCGAACGCGGCGCGTATGTGTTGCATGAATCTGCTGGCCATCCCGAAATGATTCTGATCGCGACCGGTTCCGAAGTCGCGCTGGCGATGGCCGCCGCCGAACAGCTCGCATTGAACGGTCGCCATGTGCGTGTCGTGTCCATGCCATGCAGCACGCTATTCGATGCACAGGATGTCGAGTATCGCGAAGCGGTATTGCCGAGCGATGTGTTCGCGCGCGTCGCGATCGAAGCCGCGCACAAGGACTTCTGGTACAAATACGTCGGCCTCGATGGCGCCATCATCGGCATGGAAACCTTCGGCGAATCCGCGCCGGGCCCGCAACTGCTGGAGCATTTCGGCTTCACCGTCGACGCGGTCGTGGAAACGGTCAACGAACTGCTGGATCGCTGATGCTGCGACTCGCCATCAATGGCTACGGCCGTATCGGCCGCTGCGTGTTGCGTGCGCTGCATGAAAGTGCGCACCGCAACCACATGCAGGTGGTGGCAATCAACGAACCGGCCGATCTGAATACGATCGCGCATTTGACCAAATACGACACCACGCACGGGCGCTTTCCGGGCACGGTGGCGATCGAAAATGATGCACTGCGCGTGCATGATGATTTGATCACGGTGTCGCATCACACCGATCTAACACAATTATCGTGGCGCGATGTCGATGTCGTGCTCGAATGCAGCGGTGAGTACACCAGCGTTAAGCAATTAGAAAATCATTTGCTGGCGGGTGCTCGCCATGTGTTGTTGTCCCAGCCCGGTACCAATGAAATTCCAGCCATCGTGTACGGCGTGAATCACACCATTTTGCGCGGCGATGAAGCCATCATATCGGCGGCGTCGTGCACTACTAATTGCATTGTGCCGGTGATCGCGAATCTGCACGCGGCATTTGAAATCAAGCACGGCATCATCACCACGATTCACTCGGCGATGAACGATCAGCCGGTGCTCGATGCCTATCACCATACCAATCTGCGCAAGACGCGCGCGGCTGGGCAGTCGATCATTCCAGTTGATACCGGGCTGGCGGATGGCGTCGGTCGCATTCTGCCGGCACTCGCCGGATTATTTGCTGCGCACGCGTTGCGGGTGCCGACGATCAACGTCTCGGCGATGCAGCTGACCATTGGCATCGCACGTAATGCCAGCGCAGCCGACGTCAATCGCGCATTGGCCACTGCCGCACAAAATTCCAGCGGCATCCTCGGTTACACTGAGGAACCGTTGGCGTCGTGCGATTTTAATCACGATCCGCGCTCTGGCATCGTCGATGCCGGCCAGACGCGCGCTGCAGGCGATCTGATCAACGTGCTGACCTGGTTCGATAACGAGTGGGGTTATGCCAATCGCATGCTCGATGTGGTGGCGCATTGGTTGCAGACATAATTCCGTATGCTGAAAATCATCGCCAATTAATACGCAAATGAACGACAACAATGAAGCATCACTCATTAAGTGGCGCTCGGATAAATAGGTGTAGTGAGGAGGCAACATGGCTGTTTTGAAATTAACCGATTTCAGTTTGAAAGGTCGTCGCGTATTGATTCGCGAGGATTTAAACGTGCCGGTGAAAGACGGCAAGGTGACATCGGACGCGCGCATCCGCGCCGCGATTCCAACGATCGAATTAGCGTTGAACGCCGGCGCAAAAGTAATCGTGATGTCGCATCTCGGTCGCCCGACTGAAGGCCAATACGAAGACGAATTTTCGCTGGCGCCGGTCGCCACGCATCTTGGTCATCTGCTCGGTCGTAATGTGCCATTAATCAAAGACTGGCAAAACGGTGTCAGCGTCGGCGATGGCGAACTGGTGCTGCTCGAAAACGTGCGCTTCAACAAAGGCGAGAAAAAAGATAACGAAGAACTCGCGAAACAATACGCGGCACTGTGCGATATTTTCGTGATGGATGCATTCGGCACCGCGCACCGCGCCGAAGCGTCGACGCATGGCGTAGCGAAATTCGCCACTATCGCGTGCGCCGGCCTGCTGCTGTCGGAAGAGCTCGACAGCCTCGAAAAAGCGCTGAAAAAACCCGCGCATCCGCTCGTCGCCATTGTCGGTGGTTCAAAGGTTTCGACGAAATTAACCGTGCTCGAAAATCTCGCCGATAAAGTCGATCAACTAATTGTCGGCGGCGGTATCGCGAATACGTTTTTGGCGGCGGCGGGTTTTCCGGTCGGTAAATCGTTGTGCGAACACGATTTGATTCCGGCAGCAAAAGCATTGATGGCGAAAACGAATATTCCGTTGCCGGTTGATGTCGTCGTCGGCAAAGAATTCAACGAGAACGCAATAGCAACGATCAAAGACGTTAAAAATGTCGCCGATGACGATATGATTTTCGATATCGGTCCAAAAAGCGCGGCACAATTAGCGGCGCTGTTGAAAGATGCAAAAACCATTTTGTGGAATGGCCCGGTCGGTGTGTTTGAGTTCGATCAATTTGGCGAAGGCACGAAAGTGCTCGCGCATGCGATTGCCGATAGCGCTGCGTTTTCGATTGCCGGTGGCGGCGACACGCTCGCTGCGGTAGACAAATACGGTATTGCGGAGCGAGTATCGTACATATCGACTGGCGGCGGCGCGTTCCTTGAATACGTTGAAGGTAAAGAGCTGCCTGCGGTTGCAATCCTCGAAGCGCGCGCCGAAAAAACCAAATGCAATTTCAAGTGATTCGGATTAAAGGAGTTTCATCATGGCACTGATCAGCTTGCGTCAATTATTGGATCACGCCGCCGAACACGGTTACGGCGTACCCGCATTCAACGTTAACAATCTCGAGCAAACTCGCGCGATTATGGAAGCCGCTGCCGAAACGCACAGCCCGGTGATCATGCAGGCGAGCGCCGGTGCGCGCAAATACGCCGGTTCTAATTTTCTGCGACATATGATTCAAGCGGCGATCGACGAATTTCCCGAGGTGCCGATCTGCATGCATCAGGATCATGGCGTCACGCCGGCGGTGTGCCAGCGTTCGATTCAACTCGGCTTCAGCTCGGTGATGATGGATGGCTCGCTGCGCGAAGACGGCAAAACCCCGGCATCGTATGAATACAATGTCGATGTCACGCGCACCGTGGTCGCGATGGCACACGCGTGCGGTGTTTCCGTCGAAGGTGAACTCGGTTGTCTCGGCTCGCTCGAAAGCGGCATGGCCGGCGAAGAAGATGGCGTTGGCGCTGAAGGTGTATTGACGCACGATCAAATGCTCACCGACCCCGATGAAGCGGCGCGCTTTGTTGCCGAAACGCAGGTCGATGCGCTCGCGATCGCGGTTGGCACCAGTCACGGCGCGTATAAATTCACGCGGCCGCCCACCGGCGATATTCTTGCGATCGATCGTATTAAAGAAATTCACCGCCGCATTCCAAGCACGCACCTCGTCATGCACGGCTCCAGTTCGGTGCCGCAAAATTGGTTGGCGATCATCAATCAATATGGCGGCCAAATTAGCGAAACCTATGGCGTGCCGCTCGAACAAATTGTCGAAGGCATTAAGCATGGTGTGCGCAAGGTCAACATCGACACCGATTTACGCTTGGCGTCGACCGGTGCGATTCGGCAGTTCATGGCGAAAAATCCATCCGAATTCGACCCGCGCAAATATTTGAAAGAAACGATCACGGCGATGAAAGCGATTTGCAAGGAACGCTATGAAGCGTTTGGCAGCGCCGGCAATGCCGATAAAATCAACGTACTGTCGCTCGAAGCGATGTCGGCACAATACGAAAAAGGCGCATTGACGCAGCAGGTCAAATAATCAGGAGAGCGCAGGGCGCATCGCGCTCTGCCGCCACGATGGCTATTCAATTCGATCTCGAACGTCTGCATCAGCAAATTCGTCCGTTCACTGTCGCCGAGCCATTTGTGCCCGGCGATACCGAGCAAGCGTATTTTCATTTCTACGGTATTGATTTTGAAAAAACGTTGCCGCATGTGCAGCATTATTTCGGCCATTTCAGTAGCGATAAATACGATATCGTCGCGCACTATTTTGCACTCGATGAAAACGTAAAAAAGCCGCGCGGCACCTGCTTTATTTTTCACGGCTATTTCGATCATGCCGGCTTATTCAAGCATGTGATCGAATATTGCCTGCGTCGCGATTTGAACGTGGTGATTTACGATTTGCCAGGACACGGTTTATCGACCGGCGAGCGTGTCAGCATCGGCTCATTTACCGATTATCTCGGTGTGATGAAAAGCTGCATGAAGCTGTTCGAAAAAATCGCGCCGCAACCGTGGCACGCGATTGGCCAAAGCACCGGCGCAGCGATTTTGATGGATTATGTGTTACAGGAGCTGGCGCCCGGCTTCGATAAAATCGTATTGCTCGGTCCTCTCGTTCGTGCGGCGGAGTGGCGTTTAATTAAAGTCGCGTATTGGGTCGGTCAAAAATTTCTTGACAAAGTGCCGCGTAAATTCGCGATCAACTCGAGCGATGAAAAATTCCGCCATTTTCTCGAGCATGATGATCCGCTGCAAACCCGTTATGTCGCGGTGCGGTGGGTCGATGCATTGTTGCGCTGGGAAAGCCGCTTCGATCATTTCGCGGTCAGTGAAAAACCCATTTTGGTTATTCAGGGACAGCGCGATACCACGGTGGATTGGCGCTATAACATTCCCACGATCCGCAAAAAATTCCCAAAGGCGAAATACCTGCCACTGCAGGATGCCTACCATCATCTGGCGAACGAAGCGCCTGCGCTGCGCGACAAAATGTTTGCGGCGATGGATTTATATTTCGGCACCGGCGATGCACGTCCGCCGATTTAATGGAAAAAAACAACGTAAGCAACCCATCAATCAAGGAGAGTGGAAATGACATTTCAAGAATCGTTGCAAGTTTGCCTGAAACAGAAATACGCCGATTTCAACGGCCGTGCTTCGCGTTCGGAATACTGGTGGTTCGCGCTGGCGATGATTATCGGCAATTTGGTGCTTTCGCGGATCAGCGCTACGCTCGGTGCTGTGTTCGCCATCGCAGTATTTGTGCCTTCGATTGCTGCAGCGGCGCGTCGGCTGCACGATACCAATCGCACCGGCTGGTGGCAGCTGATTGCATTAATTCCATTGTTAGGCGCGATTGTGCTGATCGTGTTTTTAGCGCTGGAAGGGACTGCTGAAGATAATCAGTATGGTTCGCGACCGCTTTCCTGAGTGTGGTGAGTAGATGTACGCCGGATTTGTTAGCTAACAAATCCGGCGGTTAAAGCGCTATTAATGAAAAGTACGCGCAATTAGAATAATACGCGCGTGCGGATCGTGCCTTCGACCTCCCGCAATTTATCGAGCGCAAGTTCGCTGCATTCTTTATCGACATCGATAACTACATAGCCGACATTTTCCACGGTCTGCAAATATTGACCGCTGATGTTGATGTTATTTTCCGAAAAGATTTTGTTGATCGCGGACATGACGCCAGGAACATTGTGGTGCACGTGCAGCAGGCGATGCTTGCCGGGATGCGATGGCAATGCGACCTCGGGGAAATTCACCGATGTTGTGGTCGCGCCAGTGTCGGAGTAACGCACCAGTTTTTCCGCCACTTCAGAGCCGATGTTTTCCTGGGCTTCCTGGGTCGAGCCACCGATGTGCGGCGTTAAAAATACGTTATCGAATTTGCGTAGCGGCGATATAAATTCGTCGTCGTTGGCGCGTGGCTCGACGGGGAATACATCGATTGCAGCACCGGAAATATGTTTGCTATCCAGCGCTGCGGCGAGTGCGTCGATATCGACCACGGTGCCGCGTGCAGCGTTGATTAAAATTGCGCCCGGCTTCATCGCAGCGAGTTCGCTCGCGCCGATCATCATTTGCGTCGATTTATTTTCGGGTACGTGCAGGCTGACGATATCCGCGCATGCGAGCAGTTCTTTCAGGTTGGCCTTTTGTACCGCGTTGCCGAGCGGCAATTTGGTGATTGCATCGACGAAGCAGACTTTCATGCCGAGCGCTTCCGCCATCACCGACAGCTGCATGCCGATGCTGCCATAGCCGATGATGCCGAGCGTCTTGCCGCGAATTTCGTACGAGCCATCGGCTGATTTCAACCATTCACCGCGATGCGCCGCAGCATTTTTCTCGGCGATGCGTCGCAGCAGCAGAATTGCTTCGGCGATCACCAGCTCGGCGACGCTGCGTGTGTTCGAATACGGTGCATTGAATACCGCCACACCGTGTTCGGTCGCCGCACGCAGATCGACCTGATTGGTGCCGATGCAGAAGCAGCCAACGGCGATGAGTTTTTCCGCGGTGGCGAATACCTCGCGCGTCAATTGCGTGCGCGAGCGAATGCCGACGAAATGCGCGTTGCGAATCGCTTCTTTCAGTTCGGCATCGGGCAATGCTTTTTTGTGGAATTCGATGTTGGTGTAACCCGCGGCCTGTAGCGTATCGATTGCGGTCTGGCTGACGCCTTCCAACAATAAAAACTTGATCTTGCTTTTGTCGAGCGAGGTCTTGGCCATGGGCAACTCCAATAACATGACAGGTCCAATTAAATGACGGTGGTAATAGCGGTCCGTGGCAGCAGCGGATGTATGGTTGAGCTGAGGGTTTACGGACAGGGAAAAAGGGGCGCTATGTTATCATGGCGACCGTTTTTTGCCCGCCTGTTTGCAGAGGTTTCGCATGTTGGACCGTTCCATTATCGCGCAGCTCGCCGCCATCGTCGGCGCCGATAAAGTCACCACCGACGCCGACGATTTGCAGCGTTTCGGCCGTGACTGGACCAAGGCATTTCCGCCGGCGCCCGCGGCGATTGTGTTTCCGCGCAGTATCGAGCAGGTGCAAGCGATTGTGCGGCTCGCGAATGCGGAACGTTTCGCGCTGGTGCCATCGGGCGGACGCACCGGGCTCAGCGGTGGCGCGGTGGCAACGCAGGGCGAGGTGGTGGTCGCGTTCGATTACATGAACACGATTGCCGATTTCAACGCGCTCGATCGCACCGTCGTATGCCAGGCCGGCGTCGTCACCGAGCAACTGCAATTATTCGCGGAAGAACAAGGGCTTTATTACCCAGTCGATTTCGCGTCGGCCGGTTCCTCGCAAATCGGAGGCAATATTTCGACCAACGCCGGCGGCATTAAAGTGATTCGCTACGGCATGACGCGTGACTGGATCGCAGGCTTAAAAGTCGTCACCGGCAACGGCGATATTATCGATTTGAATCGCGGCTTGATTAAAAACAATGCGGGCTACGATTTGCGGCAATTATTTATCGGTGCCGAAGGCACACTCGGTTTCGTCGTCGAGGCGACGGTGCGGTTAACGCGGCCGCCGGTGGGGCTGACTGCGTTGGTGCTCGGCGTGCCGGCATTCGCGAATATCATGGATGTTCTGCACGCATTTCAAAATAAACTTGATTTAACGGCGTTCGAATTTTTTTCCGACAAGGCGCTTACGAAAGTCGTTGCGCATAGCGGGTTGCAAGTGCCGTTCGAAACACCGGCGGCATTTTATGCGCTGCTCGAATTTGAAAAAATTAACGATGATGTCGAAGCACAGGCGATGGAATTGTTCGAGCATTGCGTCGAGCAGGGTTGGGTGATCGATGGCGTGATGAGTCAGAGCATCGAGCAGTTGAATAATTTATGGCGGCTGCGCGAGGACATTTCCGAAACGCTGTCACGCTGGACGCCGTATAAAAACGATATCGCCACCGTGATTTCAAAAATTCCGCCGTTCATCGCGGAAGTCGATGCGGTGGTGCAGCGCGAATATCCGGATTTCGAAATCGTCTGGTTCGGCCATATCGGCGATGGCAATTTGCATCTGAATATTTTGAAACCCGATGCGCTTAGCGTTGCCGATTTTCATCAGCGCTGTCACCACGTGTCGCAATGGGTGTTCGATATCGTGCAGCGCTATCACGGTAGCGTGTCGGCCGAGCATGGCGTCGGTCTGCTAAAAAAAGATTATCTGCAATACGGCCGCAGCCGCGAAGAAATTGCGCTGATGAAACAGATCAAGATCGCGTTCGACCCGAACGGCGTGATGAATCCCGGCAAAATTTTCGATTAAGCGACAACGAAAAAACGATGTGCTCAAGTGAGCACATCGCTGTCAGGTTTTGTAGCCGGGTGCGGCGGGCGAGCGCAGATGAATAACGCCGGCGGCGGTCAGTTGTTCTTCGAGGAAGGTGCGAATCTGCAGCGACGTTTCCATCTGCATGACGCTGTCGAGCAAATCTTTCGCATCGCATAACCGAATTTGACGAATCACCGATTTCACGCGCGGCAGGTTGGTTGCGTTCATCGACAGCATGTCGTAACCCATCGCCAGCAATAGCACCGCCGCGAGCGGATCGCCGGCGAGTTCGCCGCAAATGCTGACCTGACGGCCTTCGGCGTGACCGGCATCGGCGACCGAGCGCAGTGCCTGCAACACCGCTGGATGATAGGCGTGATACAGCTCGGCGACGCGCGCATTGTTGCGATCGACCGCGAGCAGGTATTGCGTTAAATCGTTCGAGCCGACGGAAAGAAAACTGACGCGTTTCGCTAGCGCGCGCGCTTGATACACCGCCGACGGCACTTCGACCATCACGCCGATTGGCGGCAGTTCGAGTTGCAGACCTTCTTCGAGCAGTTCCTCGTGCGCGCGGTAGATTAATTCGAGCGCATCGTCGATCTCTTTCACGTTGCTGATCATCGGCAACATGATTCGCAAATTGTTCAGCCCCTTGCTCGCCTTCATCATCGCGCGCACTTGCACCAGGAAAATTTCCGGGTGGTCGAGCGTGACGCGAATACCGCGCCAGCCGAGGAACGGGTTGTCTTCCTCGATCGGAAAATAGGGCAGCGATTTGTCACCGCCGATGTCGAGCGTACGCATCGTCACCGGCAATGGCGCGAACGGTTCGAGCTGCTGGCGATAGATCGCGCGCTGTTCCTCTTCGCTTGGGAAGCGATCGCGTAGCAAGAACGGTACTTCGGTACGGTACAGGCCGACGCCCTCGGCGCCGCGTTCGAGTGAACGCACCACATCGGCCATCAAGCCGGTGTTAACCCACAGCGGAATGCGATGGCCATCGGTGGTTTCGCACGGCAGATCGCGCAGTGCCTCAAGGCCTTTCGAAATCTGCTGCTCTTCTTTGTATAACGCCTGGAATTGCGCGCGCAGCTCGGCCGGCGCGTTATAGAACACGCTGCCGTTGTAGCCATCGAGGATTAGCTCGGCGCCCTCGACCTGCGTGAACGGCAGATCGAGACACCCCATCACGGTCGGAATACCCATTGCGCGCGCCAGAATGGCCACGTGTGAGTTGCTGGAGCCCTGTACCGAGAGTAAGCCGACCAGCTTTTCTTTCGGCACTTCGCCGAGCATCGACGCGGTCAGCTCTTCGCCGACCAGAATGGTTTTGTCCGGGTAGGTTACCGGGTTGGTGTTGGCGGCTTGCAAATACGCAAGGATGCGCCGACCGAGATCCTTGACGTCGACCGAACGCTCCTTCAGATACAAATCGTCCATCGTTTCGAAGGTGCGCACATGCGCCAGCACGACCTGGCTGAGCGCGCCCTGCGCCCATTGACCGTGCCGGATCAGCTCCACCACTTCGGCGCCGAGCGCGTTGTCGTCGAGCATGCGCAGATAGACATCGAACAGCGCCTGCTCCTGCGGCGCGAGCCGCGATGCCAGTTTGGCGCCGAGATCCTGCACGTCCTTGCGGACGGCGGCGAGGCAATCGAAGAAAAACTGAATTTCGCTATCGGGATCGGCGCAGGTGCGATGCGGCACCGAGTGCAGGTCGGCCGGCGGCGAAATGACCACGGCGGTACCGATGGCGATGCCGGGCGCACCGGGCACCCCCTGAAAACGCACGCTGCTCGGGCTTTTGGTGCCACGCCGGTCGATCGAGGTGATCGACCCAGTCGCTTGCGCATGTGAAATCAGGCTTGCCAACTGCGCGGAGCAGGTGACCAGGAACGCTTCCTCGTGTTCGTCAAAGCGGCGCTGCTCGACCTGCTGGACGACCAGTACGCCGAGCACGCGGCGTTGGTGAATGATCGGCACGCCGAGGAATGAGCTATAGCGCTCTTCACCGATACCCGGCAGAAACAGAAAGCTCGGGTGCGATTCGGCGTCGTCGGTGTTGAGAGGTTCTTCGCGGGTCGCCACTTGGCCGACCAGACCTTCGTCCGCGGCGAGACTGATTTTGCCGATGAAATCCGGATTGAGACCTTCGTTCGCCATGAAGACGAAGCGGCCGCTGGCGGGATCGCGCAGATAGACGGTGCAAACTTCGGTACCCATGACCTCGCGCACGCGATGCACGATGGCGTCGAGGGCGGTTTGCAGATCATCGGCCGCGTTGACGTCCTGCACAATACTGCGCAGGGAGTCGAGCATGCTGGCTTTTCTTTCCATAGCGCGAGTTCCGGAAGGGCTATCGATCGTCCTGGCGATAGCTAACGAGTTTACTGTGGCGCACCGATAGCTCTTTCATCGCGCGGCGATACACTTCGCGTTTGAACGACACTACCTGTCCGAGCGGATACCAATAGCTGACCCACTGCCAGTGATCGAATTCGGCCTTGTCGCCGCAATCCATGCGCACGCTGTCGTCTTCGGCGAGCATGCGCAGCAGAAACCATTTTTGCTTTTGGCCAATGCACAGCGGGCCGTTACCACCGCGCCGCACCAACCGCTCCGGCAGTCGATATCGCAACCAGCCCCGCGTGCAGGCGAGCACTTCGACATGATCCGGCAGTAAGCCAATTTCTTCGCGCAGCTCGCGATACAGCGCTGCTTCCGGCGCTTCACCTTCATTGATGCCGCCCTGTGGAAATTGCCAGGCGTCTTGACCGACCCGTCGTGCCCATAAGACTTCGCCGTGCGCATTTGCTACTACGATGCCCACATTGGGACGAAAGCCATCGGCGTCGATCACTGAAATACTTCTCTACTTATTAGAGTATGTAAATGAAGAGTGCGTAAAAGAATTCGACGGTATTGTTCCACAAATGCCGAGAAGTGAACAATCCTGCGCCGACGGGTATCCTGTGTTTCTTTTTTTATTCACTTTTTTCGAATTAATTTTGGGGTAATGCAGTTTTGGCTCTGGCAATTTTCGATCTCGATAACACTCTGCTCGGAGGCGACAGCGATCACGCCTGGGGCGAATTTCTGGTGCAGCGCGGCATTGTCGATCGCACCGTTTATGCGGAAGCGAACGATCGCTTCTATCGCGAATATCAAAACGGCACGCTCGATATCCACGCCTATCTTGCGTTCGCGCTCGAGCCGCTGACGCGCTTCACGCGCGCAGAACTGAACACGCTGCACGACGATTTTATGCGCTCGATGATTACCCCGATGCGGTTGGCGAAGGCCGATGCGCTGTTGGCGGAGCATCGCGCGCGCGGTGATTTTTTGCTGATCATCACCGCGACCAACGCCTTCGTGACGCGGCCGATTGGCGCAGCGCTCGGCGTCGATGCGCTGCTCGCGACCGAGCCGGAAATTCGTCACGATCGTTACACCGGCAAGATTACCGGCACTGCATGTTTTCGCGAGGGCAAGGTGACATGCCTGCGCGAATGGCTCGAGCAGCATCCGTACGATATCGTGACGGCGAGCTTCTACAGCGATTCACAAAACGATTTGCCGCTGCTCGAAATGGTCGGTCGGCCGGTGGCGGTCGATCCCGACGACATGCTGCGCCGCGTCGCCAGCGCACGCGGATGGCCGATCATTTCGCTGCGGAATTGAAGCCATGCTGATAGTGATTTCGCCGGCGAAGACCTTGGATTTCGCCACACCGTCGCCGCTGAAAAAATTCACGCAGCCGCAATTTCTCGATGACTCGCAACGGCTGATCGAACGCCTGCGCGAATTTGACCCGGCACAAATTGGCGCGCTGATGTCGATCAGCCCGACGCTCGGCGAGCTGAATCATCGGCGTTTTATGAACTGGTCGCTGCCGTTCGCGCCGACTAACGCGAAGCAGGCGCTGCTGGCATTTCGCGGCGATGTCTATACCGGGCTCGATGCCGATAGCTTTGACGCACGCGATGTCACCTTCGCGCAAAAACATTTGCGTATTCTGTCGGGACTGTACGGCGTACTGAAGCCGCTCGATTTGATTCAGCCGTATCGATTGGAAATGGGCACGGCGCTGGCGAACGCGCGCGGCAAAAATCTGTATGCATTCTGGGGCGAGCGCATCACTGCGGCGTTGAATGACGACTTGCGCGCGTAGCGCAAGCCGGCGCTAATCAACCTTGCCTCCGAGGAATACTTCAAGGCCGTTCATCCGAATTCATTGGCGGCGCCAGCGATAACGCCCATATTTAAGGAGCGCAAAGGCGACAGCTACAAGATTGTCAGTTTTTTCGCGAAGAAGGCGCGCGGCATGATGAGTGCCTACATCATCAAAAACGCGCTGACCAAAACGAATGATCTGAAGGACTTTGCCGAAGCCGGCTATCGATTTAACCGGCAGCAATCGGATGCGACGCGCTGGGTATTTACCCGCGACATCCCGCCGGGATGAAATCGCACCGGACAGCAAAAGCGTTTTATAGGGAGATCGACAGTGACCGCAGTGTGTGTTCTGTACAGCAGCTACTCGTGTCCGCATTCGACGCGCGCGCGACTAGCGTTGTTGATGGCGAATATTCACTGCGAGTTGCGCGCCGTCGATCCGCTCGATTTGCCCACCGCGGTACATAAAGTGCCGCTGTTGCAATTGCCGAGCGGCAAACTGCTCGACGACAGTTTCGCGATTGCGCAATGGGCCTCGGCGCGCAAGCCGCAACTGGAGCTATGGCCGGCGATCCGGGTGCGTCAGCAATCGATCGAAAACCTGGTGCGTATTATCGATGGGCCGTTTTACGCGGCGCTGCAATCGTACGCGGCGGCGAGCGCACGTCGCGATTCGCAAGTAAGCACCTATCGCGGCGATGCCGAAATCGTGCTCGCCCAGCTTGAAGCGCGGCTGGCGCGCAAAGAGTATTTAGTTGGCGATCAGGAAACGCTTGCCGATATCGCCGCGCTGCCATTCATTCACTGCTTTACCGAAATCGATCGGCAATGGTTCGATGCTTCGCCGTATCGTCATGTGCAGCGTTGGCTGCTGCGCTATGCCGATACCCTCGCGTGGCAGCTGGCGCTGCGTTCCACCCCGCTTTGGCGCGCCGGCGCGCAAGCCGTTTATCTGGGCGTCGAAGGTGCGGGCCGGGTTGCCTTAGCCTGAGCAATCGAGCGACGTCTCTCCTCACTGTGTCGTTCGCGCGTCCCGGCATCGTCAACTAAGCTGTCCAAACTCTCCCTCAAACAGCCGGTCGGATTCGGTCTTAATGCAGCCGCTTAAATTTCTTGTGGTCGACGACGCGACCTTCATTCGCGATATGGTCAAGAAGCAATTGCGCGATGCATATCCGGGTTGTCAGATTGCTGATGCCCCCAGCGCTGTGCGGGCGCAGGTGATGTTAAAGACCCAGCGCTTCGATCTGATTCTGTGCGACTGGGAAATGCCGGAAATGAGCGGCGAGGAATTTTTGCGCTGGCTGCGCGCGCACCCCCAGCACCAGGACATCCCATTCATCATGGTCAGCAGCCGCGGCGAGCGCGATTTTATCGTCAAGGCGGTGCAGGCCGGCGTTAACGATTACCTCGGCAAGCCATTCAAACAGGAGATGCTGATCGGCAAGATCAATAAGGTGCTGCGCCGCAGTGGCAAGGAATCAATGGCGCCGCTTCAGAGCAGCGGCGCGACGCAGGGTATCGCCGGGGCGAGCATCGCAGTGTTGACCGGTAATCGACCAGCCGCCACGGCGGCACCCAGCGCCCCGACCGAAGCGGCATTGCCTGCGGCCTTTGCGCCGCGCCCGAGCGCAGCGACACCGACTAAAGCGAAAACGATCGCGCGCGGCCAGGCACAATTGCACTTCGCCAGCTTCAATACCCAGTGCGTGATCAAGGATGTATCGCTGCAATTGCTCAGTGGCATCATCAAGCGCGAACAGCAGCTGCCGGCGATTCTCGAGCCGGTGGTGATTTCGATTTTCGAACTTGAGGGCGGCGATGTCGCGCGCTTGAACGGCTACGTGCACTCCATTCAGGCGGCGGAAAATCGCATTGATGCCGGCGTGCTGAAAGTGGTGATCCGCTTTGTCGATGATGACCCAGCCAAGCTCGATCTGCTGTCGCGCTTCATCGAGAAGCTGTAGTCGAGCTCAGATGCGGCTGCAGCAATACGTAAGAAACCGCATTGACTACGCGGGCATCCGGCGGCAGAGTGTAGGCCGTTTCATTTTTGCCCCAGGCTGTTGATCATGACTTACTGTGTTGCCATGCGTTTGCGCGAAGGGCTGGTATTTGCGGCCGATACCCGCACCAATGCGGGCGTCGATCACATCGCGACCTTTCGCAAAATGCACGTCTTCGAGCGGCGTGGCGAGCGCTCCATCGTGCTGCTGACATCCGGCAATCTCGCCACTGCGCAAAGCGTGGTTGGCCATTTGTGCGAACGCGTCCAGCATGAAGACGAAACCAACCTGTATACCGTGGGCTCGATGTTCGGCGCGGCGCAGCTGGTCGGCGACACCATCAATGAAGTGATCGCGCGTGCATCGGCGGGCCAGCAGAACTGCGGCGTTGATTTCGGTCTGCATGTTTTGCTCGGTGGCCAGATCGCCGGCGAACGGCCGCGGCTATTTCATGTATACCCGCAAGGTAATTTCATCGAGGCGACCGAAGACACTACCTATTTCCAGATCGGCGAAGTGAAATACGGCAAGCCGATCATCGACCGCATCGTCAATTACGCCACGCCGATTAATCGCGCGGTGAAATGTACGTTGATTTCATTCGACTCGACGATTCGCTCGAATCTGTCGGTCGGTATGCCGATCGATCTGGCGACCTATCGTGAAGACGGTTTCGAGCTGCATATGGAACGCATCGCCGAGAACGACGAGTATTTCAATTCATTGCGACAGGCGTGGGGCAATGGCTTGCGGCAACAGTTTGAACAACTGCCGTAATCGCTTTAAATAGATACTGCGCTGCGCGCCACTTTGAACGCGCATAAAAATAATAAAATTTGCGGTCGCTCGATCGCAGAAAAATGGAATTCATTGCAATAAATTTGTATCAATAAAAACAAGGAGGCTTTCATGCTCGACCAATTCAAACCGTTGTATACCGGCGATGAGCGGCAATCGCTACAGTTCCAATTTACCGGCAAAGGCGGCGAATATTTCGCGATCTGGATCGTCAATCTGCTGCTGACAATCATGACATTCGGTATTTATTCGCCGTGGGCGAAAGTGCGTCGCGAGCAATACTTTCATCGCAATACCTTGCTCGATGGCCATGCGTTCGATTACACCGGCCAGCCGATCAAAATTCTTATCGGTCGCGTGCTCGTGCTCATAGTTATCGGCGTGGGCTCGGTGCTGAAAAATATCGATGTGAAATTCGCGTTGGCGGTGACGGCATTTTTTGCGCTGAGTTATCCGTGGGTGATTGTGCGCAGTGCTAAATTTCGCGCGCGCAATACGCGCTATCGCAATATTGCGTTTCGGTTTAGCGGTACGACATTTCAAGCGGTCAAGGCGTATGCGCTGCTCTATGTCGCGTTGGCGCCGATGATGGGATTTTCGCTGTATGTCGCCGCGTATCAGAAATTGCATGGCGCCAAGGCGGTGCCGCCCAATCTGCAATGGATCATGCTGAGTACGATGGGCGCCTCGCTAGTGCTGTTTTTCGTCTTGTGGCCGCTGTATCAGACCAAGCTGCAAACGTTCGTGCATCGCAATTTGCATTACGGCAGTGCTGCTGGTGAATTCGATGGCACCGCCAAAGATTTTTTTAAAGCGATGCTGTTAATAGTCGGCGCTACGTTGATAACGATTGTGGCTATCGCCCTCGTGATATTTTTTGGCGGAATTGTAGTAGCGATGGTCAAGGGCGCAATGGGCCCTGCCGGCGGCATCATGGTGATGGTGTTAGTGATGCTGGCGTACTCGTTGTTGTTAATTCCTTACGCCGCGGTCGCTGCGCACACCATGAATACCACGTATGCCCACGCCGCATTGGGCGGTCTTCGCTTCGAATCCGATATGGAAACCGCGCCCTACGCGAAGCTGTTATTTACCAATTTACTGCTGTTAGTCGTCACATTCGGGATCGCATGGCCGTGGACGCGGGTGCGGCTAATGCGCTATCGCATTGAAAATTCCGGTGTGCTCGCGCAGTCCGATGCGCTCGATCAGGTGGTTGCCGCAGCGTCGGGCGAACCATCGGCGATCGGCGAAGAGGCTGCGGAATTTCTCGATTTCGATCTCTCGCTATGAGCGATTTTTGATGGTGAACGAGCTGGCCGCGCGCTATTTCGATGGTCGCTCGGCGCGCGCGCATGCGGTGCGTCTGCGCGTCGCGGACGAGCAGTTACAGCTTGACGGCGATGACATCGAATTGCAGTTGCCGCTGGCTGCGGTGAAATTGTCGCCGCGTCTCGGTCGCACGAGCCGGCAAATCGCGCTGCCCGACGGTGCGGTGTGCGAACTCGAAGACGATCCACTGCTCGACGCCTGGTTCAGCGCGACCCAGGATCGGCATTGGCGCTTGCTCGCCGCGCTCGAGCGGCACTGGATTGCGATTGCGGTTGCTGCGGTCGTGATCATCGCGCTCACGGCGGGAACGGCGATCTGGGGGCTGCCGTATGCGGCGCAGAAAATCGCGCGCGTGCTGCCGCAATCCTGGGCCGAACACATTGGCAGCGGCACCCTCGTCGCGCTCGATGAAATGCTGGGCGATAGCACCGAGCTGTTGCCAGAGCGGCAGCATGCGTTGCGCGTGCAGTTCGCGGCGCTAGCGCAGGCGGCGGGGGTGACGGCGCAATTTGAGTTTCGCGCCTGGCCCAAGCTGGGTGCGAATGCCCTCGCATTGCCCGACGGCATGATTGTCGTCACCGACGATCTGGTGAAGCTCGCTGACGATGATCGCGAGCTGCTTGCGGTCGTCGCGCACGAACTCGGTCACGTGCACGAGCGGCATGCGCTGCAAAAAGTGATTGCCGATACTGGTTTGGCGGCGCTTATTTCCGCACTCACCGGCGATCTTTCCGGCCTCGGCGGTATTGCCGTCGCCGCGCCGACCATGTTGGCGCACATGCATCACTCGCGGGCGTTGGAGGCCGATGCGGATCGTTTCGGTTTTGCGCTGCTCGATAAGCAAGGCATCGCTACCACATGGTTTGCGAGCATCATTCGCAAACTTGAAATGACGCATTCCGCCCAAAACGGCGACAAAAATAAGAACGACAAGAAAAATCCAAGCGATAAGAAAAATAATGATGACGCTAATACCGCTAGCAATTGGTTAAGCTCACATCCGGCGAGCGAAGAACGCGCCGCGCGTGCCGAGCATTTTGATGGTGCGCCGCGCTAACGATTTTGCTATGTCGCACGCCGGCAGTGTCTGTGCCAATCACCCATGCATCGCCAGTGTCACGCTACCGGCACACAAACTGCATTGTCTCGGATCGCCGCGACGTACGTGAACGCAAATTAAAGGAGTCGGCATGAGTATTTTGGTTGGCCTGAGACACTCCACGACCTATCGCTACGATCGCCGTATAGAAATGGGCCCGCAAATTGTGCGTTTGCGGCCGGCGCCGCACTGTCGTACACCGATTGTCAGCTACAGCCTGAACATTCGGCCGGCGAATCATTTCATCAATTGGATTCAGGATCCGTTTTCGAATTACATGGCGCGGTTGGTATTTCCGGAGAAAACCGCCGAGTTCACCGTCGATGTCGATCTGGTCGCGGATCTGACCGCCTACAACCCGTTCGATTTTTTCGTCGAGAGTTACGCCGACAAATTTCCGTTCCAATACTCCGAAGCGCTGAAGAAGCAATTGGCGCCGTTTCTCGAAACGGAGGAATGGGGTCAGCGATTTGCCGCGTACGTGGATGCGGTGCCGCGCACCGACATGGCGATTATCGATTTTCTGGTCGACATCAATCAGCGCATTTGCGGCGATGTCGGTTATCTGATCCGACTTGAACCGGGGGTGCAAACGCCCGAAGAAACATTGCAGCTCGGCAGCGGTTCGTGTCGCGATTCGGCGTGGCTGCAGGTGCAGCTGTTTCGCCACCTCGGCATGGCCGCCCGCTTCGTGTCCGGCTATCTGGTGCAGCTGACGTCGGATCAAAAATCGCTCGACGGCCCGAGCGGCCCCGAGGCTGACTTTACCGATCTACACGCGTGGACCGAAGTGTACGTGCCGGGCGCGGGTTGGCTCGGGCTCGATCCGACCTCGGGTCTGTTCGCGGCCGAGGGCCATATTCCGCTGTCGTGCACGCCGCAGCCGGTCGATGCGGCACCGATCACCGGCGCGATCGAATCGTGCGAGGTCGAGTTCGCGTACAGCAATGAAGTTATCCGGATGAAGGAAGATCCGCGCGTCACCAAGCCGTTCACCGAACACGAATGGAGCGACATCGACACGCTCGGCGAGCATATCGATGGGCTGCTGCAGAAGAACGATGTGCGGCTGACGATGGGTGGCGAACCGACCTTCGTATCGATCGACGATATGGAATCGGCGCAGTGGAACACCGAGGCCGACGGTGAGCACAAACGCACGTTGGCGATGAACCTGACCGAAAAACTGCAAAATGAATTTGCGTCAAATGGCCTGCTGCACTTCGGTCAGGGCAAGTGGTATCCCGGCGAAGCGCTGCCGCGTTGGCAGTATTCGCTGTATTGGCGCAAGGATGGCGAGCCGCTGTGGCGCGGTGCGCGGCCAAACTTAGCGACGAAGCCGGTGCCGGCTGAAGCCGCGCGCGCGCTACTGCGGATGCTCTGTGCCGAGCTGGAGTTGCCGGCCGGCGCGATTCATCCCTGTTACGAGGACCCTTTCCACGCGCTTTGGCAACAGGGCCGCCTGCCGCTCGACGAGCAGCCGACCAACGACCACGAGGATCAGGCCCAGCGCACGCTGGCGCAAATTCTCGAACGCGGTTTGAACAAGCCGCGCGGTTACTGCCTGCCGTTGGGCTTCAACCCGGTGCGGCAGCGCTGGCAAACCTGCCGCTGGCGGTTCCGTCAGAAAGCAATGTATCTGCTGCCCGGCAATTCTCCAGTCGGGTTGCGGTTGCCGCTGGCGAGCCTGTCGCAGCAGGCGCGCGCCGATGTGTTCGAACCGATTCCAGCCGATCCCTTCGCACCGTTGCCGCAGGAGCTCGAGCCGCAGCAGGTCGGAGGCGCCGAGCCGCTGCCCGACATGGCGATCCATACCGCGCTGTGTGCCGAGGTGCGCGATGGTCGACTGTATGTATTCCTGCCGCCACTGGCGTCGCTCGAACAATTCATCGGTCTGCTCGATGCGCTGGCCAGAGCCGCCACCGAATTGCGGTTGACGCCGTTCATCGAGGGCTATCAGCCGCCGCACGACACGCGGTTGCAGAAGCTGGCGGTAACGCCGGACCCCGGCGTCATTGAGGTCAATGTGCAGCCCACGCAGAGTTGGCGCGAGCTGGTGCAGCTGACCGAAACGCTCTATAAGCACGCCCGCGACAGCCGGCTCGGCACCGAAAAATTCATGCTCGACGGCCGTCACAGCGGCACTGGCGGCGGCAACCATGTCACGCTCGGCGGCGTGACGCCGGCCGATAGCCCGCTGCTACGGCGGCCCGATCTGCTGCGCTCGCTGCTGACGTTCTGGCAGCACCATCCGAGCTTGTCCTATCTGTTCAGCGGCATGTTCATCGGCCCGACCAGTCAGGCGCCGCGGGTCGATGAAGGCCGCGTCGAGCGGTTGTATGAACTCGAAATCGCCTTTTCGCAGTTGCCGCACGGCGATGCGAACAAGCCGTGGCTGGTCGACCGCGCGCTGCGTCATCTGCTGGTCGATCTGACCGGCAACACGCACCGCAGCGAGTTCTGTATCGACAAGCTGTATTCGCCGGATTCGGCGACCGGCCGGCTCGGCATTCTGGAATTTCGTGCCTTTGAAATGCCGCCGCACGCGCGTATGAGTCTGGTACAGATGCTGTTGCTGCGTGCCTGCGTCGCGCTGTTCTGGGAGAAGCCGTACCACCACAAACTGGTTAACTGGGGTGCCGCGCTGCACGATCGCTTCATGCTGCCGCACTTTATGAACAGCGATTTCGAGGATGTGCTGACGTTCCTGAACGATCACGGTCTGCCGTTCAAATCGCATTGGTTCGACGCGTTCAAGGAGTTTCGCTGCCCGCGCATCGGACATCTGGAAATTGAAGGCATGGAGCTGGAACTGCGGCATGCGCTGGAGCCATGGTTTGTGCTTGGCGAGGAAGCGGCCTCGGGCAGCACCGCGCGCTATGTCGATTCGTCGATGGAGCGGCTGCAGATCAAGGTACGGTTCGGCACACCTGGCGACCGCTATGTGCTGACCTGCAACGGCAAGCGGGTGCCGATGGTCCCGACCGCGGAGGAGAATACTTTTGTCGCCGGGGTCCGCTATCGCGCCTGGCAGCCGTGGTCGGCATTGCACCCGATGATCGGCGTGCACTCGCCGCTGGTGTTCGATTTCTTCGATACCTGGAATGGCCGCGCCCTCGGCGGCTGTACCTATCACGTCGTGCATCCGGGCGGGCGCAGCTACGATAGTTTCCCGGTCAACGCGCTGGAGGCTGAAGCACGTCGCGTCAACCGTTTCGAGGGGTTGGGGCATGCGCATGGCGCGCTGGTCGCAGCACCCTTATTCGAAATCGAGCCGCGCTTTTTGACCGAGTTTCCGAACTTGCCCAGCGCCGGTCGGCTGGTGCGACACCCGCCCAAGGGCCCGGTAACGCCGCCGCCGCCGAAGCCGAATCTAAGTTACCCTTACACGCTCGATTTGCGCTTTGATGATGACTAATTCTCCTTTGATTAAAGGGGGAAAAGGTCGGTGGCGGGTTTTAGTAATAGCGTTGAAGCTGATGAGTGGCACAGTTAGTCCCCTTTAACCAAAGGGGCGGCTCGCATAGCGAGCGGGGGATTTCCAACACCAATGTCCAAAACCATCGAACATCAAAAAAAAGCGGGCGCTGTTCAGTCGGTGAATGCCTACCATTCGCCGTTGCTGGGCTACGACGAGATGCTCGCCGACGATGGCAAGGTGCGCACGCCATGGCAGCCGCTCGATGAGTTTTTGCGCACCTGCACGCCGTCGACATTGGCCAGTATGCGGCTGGAAACGCAGCGCCGGCTGAAAGAGCAGGGCGTCTATTACAACGTTTACGAAGATCCCGCCGGTAAGCATCGCACCTGGCAACTCGACCCGGTGCCCATGCTGTTGCCAGAGCAGGAGTGGCCGGAACTCGAAGCCGGTCTACGCCAGCGTGCGCATCTGTTCAGCCTACTGCTGCAGGATCTATACGGTCCGCAACGCGCGCTGCATGAGCGGCTGATACCGCATGAAATCGTGCTGCGACATCCGGAGTTTTTGCGGCCGGCGATGGTACCGGCCGATGCCCAAGTGCGCACGCCGCCATTGACGTTGTACGCGGTCGATCTCGCGCGCGGGCCCGACGGCAGCTGGTGGGTGCTCAGCGATCGGACGCAGGGCCCATCCGGCGCCGGTTATGTGCTCGAAGCGCGCGCGGTCACCAAGCGCGTGCTGGGCCAGAGCGTCAATAGCTACTCGATTGCACCGCTCGCCCAATTTTTTCATCACCTGAAGCGTCATGTCTCGGCGCTGGCGCCCGATCAGCAGCGCGAGCCGACTATCGCGGTGCTGTCGCCCGGTATCGGTAACGAGGTGTATTTCGAGCATGCCTATCTCGCGGCGCAGCTCGGCATCACACTGGTCCAGGGCAACGATTTGACCGTGCGCAATGGCACCGTCTTTCTGCGTACTGTCGATGATCTGCGCAAAGTCGATGTGTTGATCCGACGCGTCGATTCGCGCTTCTGCGATCCGCTCAGTTTTCGCGCCGATTCGATGCTTGGCGTCCCCGGCCTATTGCAGGCGCAGCAGTTGGGGCGCGTCGGCATGGCCAATCCGCTCGGCTCCGGCGTGCTCGAATGCCCCGCGCTGCTGCCGTTTTTGCCGGCATTAGCACGCGCCTGGCTCGGCGAGGATTTGCTGCTGCCAAACGTCGCGACTTGGTGGTGCGGTCAGGACGAGGAGCGCGGTTTCGTGCTCGAGCAGCTCGAAGAGTTGGTGATCAAGCGTATCGATGAGCAGGGCGGTGTGATTTTCGGCGATCAGCTCAGCCGCAAGGAGCTGCAAGAGCTCGGCGCTCGGATCAAGGCGACGCCGTGGGCATATGTCGGCCAGCAGCACATGAGCTTTTCATCGGTACCGACGATGGTCGATCAGGGCATCGCACCGCGTCAGCTGGTGCTGCGCTCGTTCCTCGCCGGTGACGGTACCAATTACGATGTGATGCCGGGCGGCCTCAGCCGTGTCAGTGCCTCCGCCGAAGCGAGCATGATCTCGACCCAGGCCGGGGGGTGGAGTAAGGACACCTGGCTGCTGCGCAAATCGGGCTCGATGCGCGATGTGCTGCGGCTGCATCCGGTCGGGCAGCGCCGGCAGACGGCGGCGGTATTGACCAGCCGCGCTGCCGAGCATCTGTTCTGGACCGCCAGTTATCTGGAGCGCAGCGAATCGCTGGTGCGCATGGTCGGGGCCTACCAGAAGCGCTACGACGCATGGCTCGATTACAGTTTCGACGCCGATGAGCTGGCGCTGCGCCAATGGCAGCCGCTGCTGCAGCTATATATGCCGGGCGCGCTGCCCGATGATGTACCGCCAGCGCCGAACACTTTACGTCGCGCACTATTCGGCGCCACCACCGGCAGTCTCGCGTTCAACCTGCATCGCGCGCTCGAAGGCATGTTCACGGTGCGTGACCTGTGGCCGGCCGACAGCTGGCGCGTGATCGAAGAACTGGAAGATCTGCTGTCGAGCACCGAGCACAGCGGCGAAGCGCTCGCACTCGACCAATCCGTGCAGCCGCTGCTGAATGCAATGCTGGCGTTCTGGGGCGCGAGTCAGGAATCGCTTGCACTGACACAGGGCGGACTCTGGCTCCATATCGGCCGCCGCCTCGAACGGGTGCAGAACATGCTGTTGCTGGTCGGTAATCTGTGTCGGCAATTAGTGGGCGGCGAAGATGCGACGTTGGTGCTCGAAACCCTGCTCGACGCCCATAGCTGCGTGGTCAGCCACCGCCGGCGCTACGGCATCGAGTTGAATTTCCAGACGGTATGGCAGCACCTGTTGCTGGAAAAAACCAATCCGCGCTCGCTATTGCATCAGCTTGAGGAATTGGAATCACTTTTGCACTATTTGAATGCGAGTCCGCAGTTCGGTCTCAGCGAGCACGAGAAAATCCTGCTGTCGGTATCGACGCAGATACGTCTGGCCGATGCGCGCGAGTGGTCGCAACCCGATACCGCGCGGCTGCTGTTGGCGCGGTTTCTCGGCGAATTGAGCGGCCGGCTGCGACAGCTAGGCACCGAACTGGACAATCATTATTTCCGACATACGCAGCCGTTCACGCAATTCGCGCGGTGACTGCGCGGTTTTGTTCCCTCTCCCGGCGGGGAGAAACCAAGGACACTCGCATCGTGAGCAAATGCCGTTATGCCTGACCGCAAACGCCTGGAAGTGAAGCATGAAACTGCCTACCACTATCAACATGCGGTGGCCCTCGGCTACAGCCTGGCCTGGCTGACACCGCGCGCGACCGATGCGCAGGAGCTGCTTGAGCATCGGCTGCAAGTAACGCCGAAGCCGCGCTTTCAGCATGAAAGTAGCGATGGCTTTGGCAATACGCGCCATTATTTTGAAGTACAGAAAGCGCACAGCGACCTGCGCATTCACAGCTATGCCGTCGTTGAATGTGCCGCCGCGCCCGACGTGCTGGCGCTGACCGAACCTTGGGAAAATCTGTGTCCTGAAGGCATCGTCGGCGCCGATAGTTCACCGCCGGCGTGGGATTGCATCTACCCCACCGAGCTGGCGCCGCAGCATCCGGATTACACCGCGTATGCGCGCGTCGTGTTCACGCCGGGCCGCCCGCTCGGCGAAGCGTTGTTGGCGTTCAATCGCCAGTTGCATACCGACTTTCAATATCTACCCGGCTCGACCGATGTCGATACGCCGCTCGCGCAAGTGTGGGAAAGCCGCGCCGGCGTATGTCAGGACTTTGCGCATTTCGCTATCGCGGCATTGCGCGGTCTCGGTCTCGCCGTGTGTTATGTCAGCGGCTACCTGTTGACGTATCCGCGCCCGGGCGAGGAAAAGCGCATTGGCGTCGATGCCTCGCACGCGTGGTTTGCAGTATGGGCTGGCGAGTACGGCTGGATTCATCTCGATCCGACCAACGACAGCGTCGTCGGCGACGAATACATCGTGCTGGCGATGGGCCGAGATTACGCCGATACACCGCCGGTGCAAGGCGTCTGCTTCGGCGGCGGTGCGCATCGGCTCTCGGTCGGTGTCACCGTCACCGACCTGACCGGCAGCACGGTCGAGCGCCAAGCCGATTTAGACATGAGTCATCCCTCCGATCAGCAATCCGATTCCCCAAAAACCAGCGGCGACGATGCCGGTGACGACCGCATGGATGCGGTCGGTAGAGCGACGCAGGAAGCCAACACCGACGACCACACGGATGCAGTTGTTAGCACAACGCAGGAACCCAAGCCGGACAGCAGAGAATCCGCATGAGCATTAATTGGCAGCAGTACGAAGCGGTCGGGTTGTTCGATGAAATGATCGACGAAAACGGCAAGCCGCGCGCAGTGGCAAAGGCGCTGGCGAAATATCTGGAAACATTGGCGAGCGATGAACTCGAGCGCCTGCAGGCCAGCGCCGATCTGACCATCAAGGAAATGGGAATTACCTTCACTGTTTACAACGAAGGCGGCGGTTCGATCGATCGCCAGTGGCCGTTCGATATCATTCCGCGCGTCATGTCGAAGCGCGAATGGGATCGCATCGATGCCGGTTTAAAACAACGCGTGCGCGCGTTGAATATGTTTATCGACGATATTTATCACGATCAGAAAATCGTGAAGGACAAAGTGTTTCCTGGCGAGCTGCTGAAAAAATCGAAAAATTTCCGCAAACAATGCGTCGGCATGAATCCGAAATTCGGCGTGTGGGCACATATCTGCGGCTCCGATCTGGTACGTCACAGCGATGGTGAAGTGTACGTGCTCGAAGATAATTTGCGCGTGCCGTCCGGCGTCTCGTATTTGCTCGAAAACCGGCAGGTAATCAAGCGCGTGTTTGCGGATTTATTCGGCGATTATTCGATTCTTCCGGTCGACGATTATCCAGCGCAATTGTTCGACATGCTCGCCGCGCTTTCACCGCGTCCGGCCGATTATCCGCAAGTCGTGGTGATGACGCCGGGCATTTACAACTCGGCATATTTCGAACATTCGTATCTCGCGCAGCAAATGGGTTGCGAATTGGTAGAAGGCCGCGATCTAGTGGTCGGCGACGACGATTGCGTCTACATGAAAACGATTAAAGGCTTGGCGCGCGTCGATGTGATTTATCGCCGCGTCGACGATTTGTTTCTCGATCCCGAAGTGTTTCATCCGGATTCCGCGCTCGGTGTGCCCGGCCTGATGCGCGCCTGGACCAAAGGCAAAGTTGCGCTCGCGAACGCACCCGGTGCCGGCGTCGCCGACGATAAAGTCGTGTACGCGTTCGTGCCCGACATGATTCGCTATTACTTGAGCGAGGAGGCGATTATTCCGAACGTGCCGACGTATTTGTGCATGAAAGACAGCGAATGCAACTACGTGCTCGATCATCTCGAAGATCTCGTCGTGAAACCGGCGAATGAATCGGGCGGCTACGGCATGCTGGTCGGTCCCGCGAGCACCAAAGCCGAACGCGAAACTTTCGCCGAATTGATCAAGGCCGATCCGCGCAATTACATCGCGCAGCCGACGTTGAAATTGAGCACAGTGCCGACGTTGATTGAAGGCAAACTGGAACCGCGACATGTCGATATGCGACCGTTCGTGTTATCAAGCGATCAAATCAATGTCACCACCGGCGGCTTGACGCGCGTGGCATTGCGACGCGGTTCGCTGGTGGTGAATTCGTCGCAGGGCGGCGGTTCGAAAGACACCTGGATTATCGACGAGGGCAATTGAAATGCTCGCACGCGTAGCGGAAAACATTTATTGGATGGCGCGCTACCTCGAACGCGCTGAGGGCATGGCGCGTTTGATCAGCGTCACCGCCAACCTAACGTTAGATCTGCCAAAAGGCTTGACGCCGATGTGGCGGCAATTAATCGCCATTACCGGCGCTGAAGCGCTCTATTCGAGCAGCGATTACGACGAGCGCACGGTACTGAAATTCCTCATCAGCGAACCGACGGCGCAAGTATCGATTCTGTCGTGCCTGGCCTGTGCGCGCGAAAATGCGCGCACGATTCGCGATGTGATTCCACGCGAAGTATGGGAGACGATGAACACCGCGTATTTGCACGCGAAAGAACAGGCGCCGCAAGCGGTTAACAAGCGCGCGCGATTTGCATTTCTCGAAGAAGTGATTCGCCAGTGTCAAACATTGACCGGCATTTTGTCGGGTACCATGAATCACGATTCCGGTTATTTGTTCGTGCGCATCGGCCGTTATCTGGAGCGCGCGGATATGACCAGTCGCATTGTCGATATTCGCTCCGCAAATTTATTGCCCGATGCGACTACCGCGCACGCGACTTTCGAAAATCTGCAATGGATGAGCGTACTGCGCTCACTATCCGGTTATCAGATGTATCGACGCGCGATGCAATTGCGCGTGCAACGCACCGAAGTGCTGCGATTTTTATTTCAATCCGATGTGTTCCCGCGTTCGCTAAGTTTTTGCATCAACGCCGTGAACGACGCGGTTGAATTTCTGCCGAATCACGACAAGACCCAACTCGTCGTACATCGCGTCAAACGTCAACTCGACCACGCGCAAATCGATCAACTAAAACAAGCCGAATTACAGGCATTTAACGATCAGCTGCAAATTGGTTTTGCGCAGGTGCATGACGAATTGCGATCGACGTATTTCAGTGGATTGGGTGCGGCGAATGCGGCGTGAAGATTTTAAATTTAATTAATTTTTGGTATTTCCGTGTGTTGTCAAAGACAGCCGTGCCAAAGGCTCCGGCTGTCTTTTATTGTTGGCTTTTTAGAAGTTATTTTTAATCAAAGTACATTCGCTCACGCCAGCTTTGCCTTTGGCTTCGTCGACAAGCTGAAGTTTGGAGCCACCGGAAAATGCGCCCATTTTCACTTCTTGCCAAACATAATAATTTTTGTTGTTTAGCGTTTCGATATCCAACTTGGATTCATTACCCTGCGAGGTGATGACATGTTTTCCCGCGGGAAGATCAAATTTAAAAAATGAATTTGGCCCAGTAGTGCCAGCCAACTTTCCATCAACCGTAACAGGCATCGATAACGCCGCGCCCATCGTCTCGTTACGGTAAACGTACACTTGTGAATAGTTAGCATTGGGGGCGAATTTTTTTGCTTCAGCATCCATTGCTGCGGGAGCTTTGTTGACGCTCGCACAACCCGATACAAATGCGGTCCCAACGATTACCGAAGCAACTACCAATTTTTTTAATAACATTTTTTATTTCCTTTTGTTGTGGTTGAAATCCAAATTTAACCTGGATGGGAATCCTAACAATAAAGCTAAGCTGCCGGGGTCGCGTGCAAACCTGCATGTCACGCAACCCTTGTGGCGGCTCCAGGTCGGTTTCAACGATTGGTTAGGCCGCTTACCTTCGCTTTGGTAGGCAGCGAAAACCGGAACGTTGAACCGACACCTTCCTTGCTTTCGACGGTTACCTTACCGCCATGAGCCTCCGTAAACGTCTTCACGATGGCAAGACCCAGACCGGTGCCACCTGCGATTTCCGAATCGGTTTCTCCCTTGTCGAAGATTTTTTCGAGAAGCTCTTCGGGGATACCCGCACCGTTGTCACTGACCCAGCACTCAACGACACCTTCCGCATCAAGTTCTTGCGCCCCGATGTGAACCTCGCCACGCGGCGTGTAGTTGATTGCGTTACCGATCAGATTCTGAAACACGCGCCGCAACAAATTAGCGTCCGCGTAAACCACTAAGTCGTCGGGAATCTTGTTGATTAATTGGGTGCTGTTGGTACCCGCTACGGGATGGAGATCGTGAATAAGCGCCTCAACGAGCGGCCACAAATCAAGTTCGCGTCGCTCCAATTTAATCCCAATTTCCGTTTGGAGATTCGTGTTTTCCTCGAGCACCTTAGCAACGAGCCCTTCGAGATACTGCACATTGCGACGCAAGGCGTTCAGCATTTGCAGGGCTTCAGCGCCTCGCCCCTGCGTTAATTCCAACACTCTTCCCGCCAAGGATATGGCATTTAGCGGAGTGCGCAGATCGTGCGCCACGAAGGCGAGATACTCTTCCCTGCGACGCTGTACTTCCAAAGCACGCTGCGTGGCATAAGTCTGCAAGGCCAAACCGATGGCATGATCGAGGACGCGATTGACGATGTGGAAAGGCTTTCCCTGCAGGCTCAAACCGTTGGCGTCGGCAAGATCGTGGATACAAGCGCGGAGGATGTTGTACTCCGCAACCACTTCTTCAATATCAAATGCTTCTTGGAGGCGCTGCAGGCCATGTGCTGGTGGGCTGCTTTCGCTAAGAGCCTCCGGAATTGTCTGATCAGAATTTAATTCGAAGGCTGCGGCCAATTCGTCAAGTAATTCAGGAATGTGATCGTTGAGCGTTGGCACATCGAGCAGGCGTGCAGAAGGGAGTTGCCGCACCTGAAGTCGCCAGCGTGACAATAAAGCTTGGCGCTCCTGCTTTACGAGCACAGCCAGTTGGTCCAGAACGGTCATGATTATCTCGTCTCCAACTGACGCGGCCGCGATCGCTGCGCCTGGTTATGGTTTTTCATTTTGGTCTTTTGATTTACTTTCCAAGACCTTCATTGGCCATTAAAACAATTTCGACTAGCGTTGCGCAAAGAACACGTCTGCGAAGTGTGGTTGCGAAGAATTTTTTGCGCGCCGTCGCAATGACTTTTATTTGTCGGTTAGTGAATTCCATTTGCGATCTCTCTTAACGCTCGCTTCATGCGCGGTGGTCCGCACCGACGTTGCCTGGGCCCCGTTGTTAACTTTCGTTTCCATTCTTGGCTTGTTTCTTCGCTTGCGCGACGGAAACTATGTTTTGCAGATGTTGTTGTCGTTCGTATCTTGCGATGTACCAGTCCTGCAAAAGGATTTCAATTAGTCCGATGAGTAGCTCTGCCTCGTTTGGTTCGACATCAATAATCAAGTTGATGTCTTTCTCCATGTGGGCACCAATGTTACCGATACTTCTGACAGCATCTATAGCTTCCCATGTCGAGGAATCTATCTTTCCTTTAAGTTCATTTATCTCATCGATAAGGCGATCTTTCTTTATGTTCCAATAGTCACGAATAATGCCTTGTAGTGCCCGGCGCGAAAGAGTTGCAGATGCTTTTGGGCTCAAGTTTCCGATGAGGCATGCTTCTTGGTAATCGCTGAGTATCTGCTGTGGAATATAGGGCGGAAATAACTTTGCCTTGGATTGAGGCCGAAGCTGCCAGCGCATTAACGGTTCACCGATGAACTCAGCACTGCCACTTGGTCTTCTTTTTATTTTGGAAAGCTTGGCTTCAATCGTATATTCCTGACATTCGTTGTTTGGACAAACAGTGACACCGTTCCAGAGTCCAAGCTCACCATCTTTGTTACCTTTCTCAAAGATATGAGTGTCCACACTGTAATTTGAGTGCGTGATTGTCGACGCGTGATTACAGAATGAACACTTCCAATTGAAACCTTCTGCCATTTGAGAGCTCCATTCGCAAGTTAATAGTCTATTAAAGAGGCCGCTGGCCATAACAATTATTAAAAGATCAGCCTTTTAATTCTTCGGCAAAAATCCATTGGCTCGTAATTCCCGGCTGGAAATAATTATTTTTAACGGCCGAACGGTAGCGGGGGTGTTATGTGGAGTGAGTCCCGCTTAATGGATGAGCCAGCACCGAATTAAGTGGCAAAGGTCATCTTTGTGTCAATGGTGGCGGAGCGAGAGGGAAAAAAGATTAAAGCGAGGTGATTGGATTCACGGCAATTATTCGCCGCAGAAAATGCGGAGAATGAGAGCCCCATTCTCCGCACGAGCTATCGAGAGCTTGTTAGTACAACCAGAGCGCGCCGGCGTCAGTGCTGGTTGTGCTGGTTTGATCGCCGCCGATGCCCGTCGCATTGCTTTGTTCGAATGCGCCGCTGATCGCTAACGTGGTTGCGTCCGCGCTCAAGCCGATCGAAGTGCCGAACTCATTGCCCAGTGTCGCTGCCGACGGTTTGATATAGCTTTGTTGAGTCCAGCTATTGCCGCTGCGGTTGAACAGATAGGCCGCGCCGACGCCATCTTTCGAGTTGTCGCTCTGATTGCTGTTGATGCCGGTGCTATTGGCGGATTCGCCGATTGCGCCGACCACCAGCGCATTGCCGTCTGAGCTGAGTGCGAGCGCCGAGCCGAAGTCGTCGTTGGTGTTGGTGTTCGACGCCTTGATGTAGGCCTGCTGCGCCCAGGTGGTGCTGGTGCGTTTGAACACATAAGCCGCGCCGGCCTTGGCGGCGGTGTTGCTCGTTTGACTGCCGCCGATGCCGGTGGTGTTGCTGGATTCATACGGCGCGCCGACCGCGAGCGTATCGCCAGTGTCGCTGATTGCAAGCGCCGCGCCGAAATTATCGGCGGCGCCGGTGTTCGATGCTTTGACATACGCCTGCTGCGTCCAGCTACTGCCGCTGCCGGCGAATACATAGACAGCACCGGATTTCGCGGCGGAGTTATCGGTTTGATTGCCGCCGATGCCGGTCGCGGTGCTCGATTCGTATGGTGCGCCCACCGCGAGCGTCGTGCCCGCGCCGCTCAATGCCAGCGCCACGCCGAAGTTATCCTCGGCATTGGTATTTGATGCTTTGACGTAAGCCTGTTGGCTCCAGCTGCTACCACTGCGGCTGAACAGATAGGCGGCACCCGCGTTGGCGGTAGTACGGCTCATGGTTGCCGGATTGACACCGGTAGCGCTGTTTGCTTCGCCGGGAGCGCCGGCGGCCAGCGTATTGCCGTCATCGCTTAATGCCACCGACCAGCCGAAGTACATGTCAGCGACAGTGTTAGAGGCTTTTATATACGCCTGCTGCGACCAGTTGCTGCCGCTGCGAGCAAATACATAAGCAGCGCCGGCGCCTGCTGCCAGGTGATTCGGCGTGCTGTTGATAGTAGTGGTCGCGCTGTCCTCGAACGGCGCACCGACCGCAAGGGTGCCGCCATCGTTGCTCAGCGTTAACGCTTCGCCAAAGTTGGCCCCTGCCAAAGTGTTTCCGGCCTTGATATACGCCTGCTGGGTCCAGCCGCTATTAGTGTGCGTGAACACATACACCGCGCCGCTATCGGTGGCGCTGTTATCGCTCTGGCTGCCGTTGATGCCGGATGCATTGCTGTCTTCATAAGGAGCGCCGACCGCCAGTGTGCTGCCATCGCCGCTCAATGACAGTGTCCAGCCGTAGGCGTCGCCGCTGCCGGTGTTCGATGCTTTGAAATAGCCGATGGTCTGTAACACACCGCTGCTTGCGTTTAGCGTATTCGAGGTGGAGCAGCCGATGCTGTTACACGCCTGTACCTGATAGCGCGCCGCCGACCAATTCTGCAGATGGACCGCGATATCTTTGTTGTAGCTGGTGGTGGTCAGGTCGCCGCCGAGTTGTGTATAGGTGGAGCCGCCATCGGTGCTTTCGAGCATCTTGTAGCTGGTGGCGCCACTGACGGCATTCCAGCTGAACTGCAATTGCTTCATGGCGAAATTGATGCTGGCCGCTGGCGCTGCCGGTGCGGTGGGCGTCGGCGCGGAGCTTGGCGGAGTGCTGCCACCGCTCGGGCTGGAACTGCCGCCACCGCCGCCCCCACCGCCGCAACCTTGCAATAGGGCGAGGACAATGGCGCCGCTAATCAGGGCCTTTGACGTCATCAGTCGCGTTATCGGCGGCAGCGTAATGGCTACGTCGGGCCGCGTCGTTCTGGCGTAGGGATTAGCTATTGTTGAGTTGGGATTAGTCATTCGCGACGGCTTCCTGAACATGCGAAAGGTTTTCTCGGGCCTGATGAAGATAGCAGCGGGTTGCAGGGTGCTAATTGCTGAGCTACGGATTTGTGGCGCCGATCACCGTTTCGTCGGCACCACGTCAGGCTTTCGCGCGTGCCTTCCGGGTAACGCTGGCGCTAGAATGGCGCGCCTTTCCGTCCAGTAATCCGCCAGCAATGCAGGAGTCATTCATGAGCGACCTCGTGGTACCCGATCAGGGACAGCTCGAATCCTGGCTCAATCGTGCCGGAGAAGCGTTTTATCTCTGCGATCAATGCAATGGCCTGCACGTATCCGGGGTACAAGAACTGGAAGGCGTGAGCGACGCGCGCCTGTTCATCGAGCCGTGGGGTGTTCTGTTCAGCACTGAGCTGATCGTTCGCCCGGTGGCGCTGTTGCCGCTGGCTGCCGATCTCGGCCGCCTCTGTGTCGATTACCCGATCCTCAAGTTGTTTTTGGATATCGTCGACGATGCCATGCCGCAGCTGGTGGCCGGCACATCGCTGCTGACCGGTGCCGGGATCAGCGAAGCGCAATTTCGTCTGTTTGTCAGCAATGCCACGGAGGCGATGCGTCAGCTCGCGGCGGAAGCCTTGCACCTCGACTACCTGCTGCTCGACGAAAATGCCGACAAGGCACCGGCGCCCACTCGTATTCACTGATTGGCGTCACACTTTTATGTAACCACCTGCCCCTATTGGCCTTTTGCTTCGGCCGCAACTAGACTGTCGGAGCTTCTTACACAGCCGGTCGCGAGAAATGTCAAAACGCCGTAAGTACATGGGTTGCGCACTCGTTTGCGGATTATTAAGCAGTGTTGCCGGCGCCGATTCGGAAGATTTTTTCGAAGTTTCGCCAGAGCAACTCGCCAAGATCCGCGTGACCGCCGCTTCTGCATTTGCTGAATCCGAACTGGATAGCAGCGCGACGGTGAGCGTGGTTACCCGCTCGGATTGGGAACGCCGCGCGGCGCGCACGATGCCCGATGCGGTGCTGCATGTTCCCGGGGTAATGCTGCTCAGCCCGCCCGACGGCGGCATGCTCATCCAGGTCCGCAGCTACGATTCCACCTCGCTGCGCGGCCGCGCGACGTTGGTCGACGGCGTGCCAATCAACACCTTCGCCTTCGGGTCCGAAGTATTTTCCAACGCTGAAATGCAACTGCCGGTCATGGACAGCCTGGAGTTGGTGCGCGGCCCCAGTTCGATCCTGTATGGCAGCGACGCATTTCACAGCGCATTAGTACTCTCTACCTATCACAGCACCGCCGAGCAATACGAAGTGAGCAGCGAAGCCGGCTCGCGCAATTATCAACGGCTGGCTGTACGCGGCACCAAGGCGCTGGGCGAAGACCAAACCTTGCAGCTCGCGGTATCCGCGGCACACCAGGGCAATCAGGGCGACAGCTATAGCTATCCGCTCGGCGGTACGCAGCAGTCTGCTTCGCGCGAGCAGAGCTATCACAGCGCGACCGGCATGTTGCGCTGGGAAGGGCGCGGCGATGCGGTGGGTTATCAGCTCGAAGCTTTCACCGATCAAACCAGCGCGAATGAATTCCCCGGTGCCGGCACCCTGGTAACCGATGTGCGTGATCACGATATCGCCGATCGCAATTCGCAGTTATGGATGCTGAAAGGCGGCCTCAATGGCGAGCTCGGCGGAAGCTGGGATTGGCGTTGGGACAGCTACTATTGGCGCAACGATTACGGCCAGAGTTATTTCCTGTTGCTGCCGTTTATCCGTCCCCCTGTCGGCCTCGTGTTCGATTATTCGAACGAAGATCAGCAGATCGTTGAGCATCGGTACGGCACCAAGATCAATTTGAAGCGGGCCGATATCGAGTTGCTCTCCGGCGTCACCCAGCTGTCTTTGACCGCCGGCAGCGAGCGGCAGGTGATCGATGATCACAGCGTGACCTCGCTGGTGCCGTTGGTGCCTTCGGTGATTTTGGCGACACCGTCGACACCGGATTATTCAGGCTTAGGTCGGCGCATCAACAGCTTTTCGGTCGAAGGCAAATCGCAATGGCGAGATGGCCGCTATCAACTGATCTATGGTGGCCGTTTAGACGATTATTCCAGCTTCGGTTCGCAGACCTCGCCGCGCGCTGGCGTGATCTGGATGCCAAACAATCAATACAGTGTTAAGGCGATCTACGGCAAAGCGTTTCGGGCGCCGAATGCCAATGAATTGCGCGGCACCAATTTCGCATTGGGTACGGCGAATTTGAAACCGGAGACACTCGATAACTACGAGGTGTCAGTGGCTCGGGCCTTTAGCGCGGGTATTTTGCAGCTCACCGGTTTTAAAACCCGCTGGCACGATCGCATTCTGTTGGTCTCGCAGGCCGCGGCGCCGAGCCAGTATTCGAATAGTGGGGAAAGCGAGTCGCAGGGTGTCGAGTTGTCGACAAAGTTCGATTTTGACCAATGGCGGTTTGAGGTAAGTGGTGCCGGCATCGCCAATCACACGATCGACGGCCCAACGCACGCGTGTGACTGCAATGCGCAGATGTTCCCGAGATGGATGGCCGATATCGGTATTGGCTATCGCTGGCCGGCGCAACGCCTCGAATTATTCTGGGCCAATCGCGTGCATGAAAGTGTGCGCACCGGCGACGATACTCAGCGCGGCAATGTCACCGATACCGGCCTGTTTTATCGCAGCGATATTTCGCTGCGGCAGCAATGGGGCGCGCGCTGGCAGGGTCAGGTGGCACTGCGCAATATGTTCGATCGCGACAACATCTGGCCATCGGTTGCAAATAGCAATGGTGGCATCGCCGATATTCCGCGCCAAATCAGCTTCGAGGTCGAATACAAAGGTCTGCCATAACAATCATGCGCTGTTGTGCTTGAAGGGCAGTAGTGCACTTGCCTCACAGATATGCTCCTCAATCGCTGCGTGTTCGCGTATTAAAAAATCATCGATCGCGCGGCGGAAATTCTGATTTTCAATCCAGTGATATGAAACTGTTTTGATCGGCGTAAAGCCGCGCTGAATTTTATGCTCGCCCTGCGCGCCGGGATCGAAGCGCGCCAAATGATTTTCAATGCAGTAATCGATACCGCGGTAATAACACGCTTCGAAGTGCAAACAATCGAGCTCTTGAACACAGCCCCAGTAACGCCCATACAACGTCGAGCTGTCGCGAAAATACAACGCGCCGGCAATTGTTTCGCCGCGCCAGTGCGCCAAAGTCATCACCATGTGTTCGGGTAAATGTGTGCCAAGCTCGCGAAAAAATGCTTGATTCAGATAACCGCCATGGCCGCTGCGCTTCGCGTAGGTCGATACGTAGAAGTGATAAAACAAATCCCAATCGCGCGCTTGAATTTGTGCGCCTGTAAGCGTTGTTAATTCGATGCCCTGCGCGTATACGCGCTCGCGTTCCTTGCGCAGATTCTTGCGTTTGCGCGAACTACAGGTCGCGAGAAAATCATCGAAGCTGGCAAAGTTTTGATTGAACCAATGGTATTGCACGCCGCTGCGTTCACTGAGTCCTTCGCGCTTTAAAAATCCCGTTTCGTCACCGTGCGGAAACAGAATATGCAGTGATGAATAATCGTGCTGCGCGATTTTTTGCCGTAATGCTGCCAGCAAATGCGTAGTAATTTCGGCGCGATCTTCGCCGGGTGCAATACATAAACGTGGGCCAGTGGCGGGGGTGAACGGAATCGCCGCCAATAATTTTGGATAGTAATCCAGCCCGTAACGTTGATACGCCTCGGCCCAGCTCCAATCGAATACGTATTCGCCGTAGGAGTGCGTTTTCAAATACAGCGGCATTACGCCGATCAATTCCTGGCCGCGTTTAATCAATGCGTGCAGTGGTTGCCAGCCGCTAGCACGATCGGTGCAGCCGGTGCGTTCGAGCGCGTATAAAAATTCATGGCGCGTGAACGGGTAATCGCGACCGGTTATCGAATTCCACGCATCGGCGGAAATGTTCGCGAGACTGTCGATGAATTCAATCTTCACGACACAAGGATTCCATCATTTCGCCAGTAATAAATAGTGTAAAAAAATACCGGCAAAAATCGTAGCGCCAACCCAATTGTTATGCAGGAATGCTTTGAAGCACGCTTCGCGCTGACGGTAACGAATTAAATATTGCTGATAGACGAATAGCGCCGAGGCAAAAATCAACGACACGTAATACCAATAGCCGAGTTTGAATTGACCGCCGACCAGCAGCATCGCAACGATCACGCTCGCCTGCAGCGCACCAGTGATCAAGCGATCGTCGTCGCCGAATAAAATGGCGGTCGATTTCACGCCGATTTTCAAATCGTCATCGCGATCGACCATTGCATAAAACGTATCGTACGCGACCGTCCATAACAGGTTTGCAATGAACAGCACCCAGCAACCGTTGGGCAGTGAATTGGTTTGTGCCGCGAATGCCATCGGGATGCCCCAGCCAAACGCGGCGCCCAACACTAATTGCGGAAAATGCGTGAAGCGCTTCATGAATGGATACAGGCCCGCGATCAACAGCGCGCCAAATGACAACAGAATGGTCAAGCGATTCGTAAACAGCACCAGCACGAACGCGAGCACACACAACGCAATGCAAAGTATCAGTGCTTCGCGTTTACTGACCAGTCCGGCCGCAAGCGGACGCTGCGCGGTGCGTTGCACATGGCCATCGAAATCGCGATCGGCAACATCATTGATTACGCAGCCCGCAGAGCGCATCAGAAAAACACCGACACCGAAAATAATCAGCAAGTGCCATTGCGGAAAGCCGCCGGCCGCGAGCCACAGCGCCCATAGTGTCGGCCACAGTAATAACAGCGTGCCGATCGGTTTATCGGCGCGCATTAATTTCAAATAGAGCGGCGCCCTCTGCTGCAATTGCTTCAACGAAAAATGCATGATCGAAGAATCCGCGCGAATGGGTGATGAGGAGATAACAGAGCGAGTGAGTATAACAACCAGCTGTTGGCGACGAAGCGCAGCGCTCAGCTCTTTCTACGGATAGTGATGAATCGATGGCGAGTTGGTGAACGCGTCGAGAAAAATTTCGCCGACGATCAAGCGTTGCTCGCGAATGGCAAAACGCGAGCGCCGCGCCCACGCCGGTTGGCTGCCACGCAGCGCCGGCGGCAATAGATCGGCATCGATGCAGGCGATTTCAAATGGTGTGCGCTGCAGCTGCGGATAACGAAACAACAGCGCACCGAGCGACGAATTGCGCAATCGGCGCAGCCGCCGCAATTCACCCTGCAGGCTGGCAAACGGAATCACACTGCGCGCGTATACCCATGGCTCGCCGCGTCCCCACAGGATGACTTCGCGGATCAGCGCAAAATGCTGCGGGTCGATATCGAGCAGATGCGCTTCGGACAGCGTCGGCCGCTGCCAGCCCTGCGCGATGCGTTCGACACGAAAGTCGCCAGCGCTGGCGCGCAATAAATGGCGGGTCAGCGAGCCCTCGGCAAATAGCCACGGCAGCAATAGTTTGGGCGGGTGTTCGCGACGGCGTTGATGTCGATCAAACCAATGCACGGGACGGCTTAGCCATCCGGATGCAGTATGGTGTCGACTTGAAGTTTCGGCGTACAATCCGCGGCTTCCAAAATCTAACAACGAGTCTTCGAATGGGTGCTAAAGGCGCTAACTTCGGGGATAAATTGCAGCGGAAATCACTGATTTGCAGCGCGCGCCAGCATGCGTGATCCGGTCGCAACAATCAACACGAATCCGTAACGACAAACATCAGAAACAGGGTAACCAGCAATGGCGAAGTGGGAATGCATTATCTGCGGTTGGGTGTACGACGAAGCGGTCGGCGATCCTGAGAATGGCGTTCCCGCCGGCACCCCTTGGGATGATGTGCCGGAAGAGTGGCTGTGCCCCGATTGTGGCGTCGGCAAGGAAGATTTCCAGCTGCTGGAAGAATCGCCCGCGCCGGCCACGCCGCACCATGAACAACCCGCCGCTTCGAGTAATGCGCCGGTCATCGTCATCGGCGGTGGCATGGCCGGTTACAACCTGGTCGAGGAATTCCGCAAGCACAACAAGGACACGCCGGTCATTCTGATCACTGCCGATGACGGCCGCTGGTATTCCAAACCGATGCTGTCGAACGGCTACACCAAAAATCAGGACGCGAAAGCGCTGGCGCAGAACGACGCCGGCAGCATGGCCAAAGAACTCGGCGCGAGTGTGTGGACGATGACCAAGGTCAGCGCCATCGACACCGCGAACCAGGTCATCAAGGTTGGCGATGCCGAAACCGTGATTCATTACGGCAAGCTGGTGCTCGCGCTCGGCGCCGACGTGATCCGGCCGTCATTGGCCGGTGACGGACTCGATCTGGTGTATTCGGTTAACGATCTGCTCGACTATGACGATTTCCGCAAGGCGATGGTCAAGAACAAGGTCCGCAAAGTGCTGATCATCGGCGGCGGCTTGATTGGCTGCGAGTTCACCAATGATCTGCTCAACGGCGGCTACGAAGTCGAGACGGTCGATCCGCTCGGTTACTGCCTGCCGACGTTGCTGCCCGAAGTCGCCGGCAAATCGGTGCAACGTGCGTTGGAGGAGAAAGGCGCGCACTTCCATTTCGGTAAGCTCGTCACCGAGGTGAACAAGAGCCCGCACGGTGGTGTTGAAGTCATTCTGAACGACGGCACGTTCCTGGAGGCCGACATCGTGCTGTCCGCAGTCGGTGTGCGTCCGCGTATCGATCTGGCGAAGGCAGCGGGCATTGCGGTCAATCGCGGCATCGTCACCAATCGCAAACTCGAAACCAGCGCGCAGAATGTTTATGCGCTCGGCGATTGCGCCGAGGTTGAAGGCAATGTGCTGGTGTATGTCGCGCCGCTAATTGCATCGGCGCGCGCGCTGGGCGCAACGCTGGCCGGCAAGCCGACCGATGTAGTGTATCCGGCGATGCCGGTCACCATCAAAACCCCGGCGTGCCCGGTGGTGGTCAGCCCGGCACCGCGCGGCGCGCAGGGCGAATGGGCGATTCAGCAGAACGGCAACCATGTGGTCGCCGAATTCCGTGATCCGCAAGGTCAATTGCTCGGCTTCGCGTTGACCGGCGATGGCACGAAGGAAAAGCTGCGGTTGCAGAAAGAGCTGCCGCCCATTCTCGTCTAAATACGTCGGCGGAAACCCGGTAACTCCAGCGTTACGAGGTGGCTCCAGAGGCAGGTAGTTGGAGCCGCCGCCAATAACAATCTACTTGCTTAACTCGAGGTGATGCCCATGCGCAAACCCGATCTAATCGCTTATATCGCCGATGAGGCGGATATCTCCGTCGAGAAGGCGCAGTTGGCGCTCACCGCCATTCTCGCTGAAATCACTGCGGCGTTGAGTCGCGACGACAGCGTCAGCCTGGTGGGTTTCGGCACCTTCGAAACGCGCCATCGCGCCGCGCGCACCGGCAAAAATCCGCAAACCGGCGCTGCGCTCAATATCGCCGCCAGCAATACTGTCGGGTTCAAGCCCGGTAAAGGTTTGCGCGATGCCGTCAATTAGCACGCGATGATTGACGCCGCTGCGGTAACGCGCCGCTGGATCGAACAGTTTGTGGTCGGCGAGAACCTCTGTCCGTTCGCCGCCCCGGTATTGCGCGATGAGTTATTGCGGGTAGCCGTTTGCGACAGTGCCGACGAGCTGGCGCAGATGCGCACGTTGCTGCACGAACTCGATCGTTTGCAAAGCACGCCTGAAGAGGAGTTGGCGACCACGGTGGTGGTATTTACCGCAGCGCTGCAGGATTTTGACGATTACCTGGACTTTCTCGCGGTCGCCGAGCACCTGCTCGATGAAGCCGGTCTCGATGGTGTGATTCAGATCGCCAGCTTTCATCCCGATTACTATTTTGAGGGTGTCGCCGCCACCGATGTCAGCAATTACACCAATCGCTCGCCGTACCCGATGCTGCATCTGCTGCGCGAAGACATGCTGACGCGGGCGCTGCGTAACTATTCCGAACCGGAAGCGATTCCGCAGCGCAATATGGAGCGGATGCGTGAGCTGGGCGCCGCCCATATTGGCCGGCTGTTGGCGCAAATCCGCAACGGCCACTGAGCAATCCCAAGGGGCGGCGCTGGACGCCAGCGCGCCGGGCGCGGCATGATTTGACGACTTAAATTATGCGCCACCATGAAATTTCGAACATTCCCGATAATGATATTTGAGCTTTGGATCCGAGTACTTCGTGAAATTTCTCGATAAATGTCAGCGCATCGCTTGCCTGTTGCTGCTGACCCTGAGCGCCTCGCTAACAGTCGCACAGCCGGCACCGGTGATGCAGCAGACAGAGCAATTGCTCGATTGGCTCGGCGTGCTGCCGCTACTCGATCAAATCCCTATCGCCCTGACCGCTGCGATCGACGCCGAGGCGCGCTTGCGCCAAGCACCGCCGCAGCAGGCTGGTGCATGGCAGCGGCAACTGGAGCCGCGCCTGCAGCCGCGGCGCTTGAAGCAGGATCTGGTGCATTACGTCGCCGAGCGTTATCGGCTGGAAACTTTCCGCACTGCCGAGCAATTGTTGCAGCAGCCGCTGGCCAAGCGTGCGCGCTATTTCGAGCTGGCGATGACGCAGCCGGGTGCCAGCAAAAGTCTGAGCGAGTTTCGGGCGCAGGCGCATGGCGAGCCGGCGCAAGGGCGACGCGAGTTGGCGCAAGAGATTGATGCCGCCGGTGCATCGTCCGCGCTGGCCGCCGCGCTGCAAACGGCGATCACCGAGCGGGTGCGCGCGGTTGCCGGCGGTGCGACGACCGATGACGCCACGCTGCAGGCGCAAATCGCCGAGCGGCAGCGTTACTTGGCGCCGCTGACGCAGGAATATGTTTTGTATGCGTACCGTTATCTGCGCGATGACGAGCTGGCGGCGTACCGCGATCTATTGCGCGATGCGTCGTTACAGTGGCTGCTCGATGTCAGCCGACAGGGTTTGCTGGCGACATTGGCCGAGGTTAGGCCGCCGCCAGATTCGCCGCGATAGATTTGATCTCTTCACTGGCGTCGATCACTTGGGCAATCGCCTGTTCGGCCTGCTCCGGTGACAGATGCAGCCGCTCGAATACTTCGGCCGGGATCGATTCCAGTGGCGCCGAACCGATACCGTGGCGCCGCAGTAGTCGCATCGCCACAAACAGCAGATTGGCATAGGCGCTGTGCTCGCCGGCGTAGCCCCCCTCGTTCTGATAACGCAACGCCACACACACCTCGTCGGGCACCGACCACAACCGCATCAGCCAGCCGGCGAGTTGATCGCGGCTAATTCCGAGCAGGAAACGTTCAATCGTCGTGTAGCTCAGGTGCTGATTCGCTTCCTGAAAGCGGCAGTAGCTGGAGAAATGCGGCGGAAAAATCTCGGCCAGCACTAAAAATCCAAAATTGTGCAGCAGCCCTGATAGGTAGGCGAGGCCGACGGTTGGGCGATGTTTGGGCTCGATGCAGCCGACCAGGGCCTCGACCGCGGTGGAGGCGTACACCGATTGCTGCCAATACGGGGTGAAACCGCGCGGGGCATCTTTCGGCAGGTTCAGGCTTTTACCGAGCGCGAGGCCGAGTGCAAGATTCAGCACCAGATCGAACCCAAGCACGCGCGAAATGGCGTCATGCACCGACTGAATCCGGCCGGGGGCGGCGTAATACGGCGATGCGGCCCAACTGACCACCTGGGCCGCGAGCGCCGGGTCCATCTCGACGATGGTGGTCAGCGCGCGCATATCGGCGTAGGGATCGACACGCAGCTTGATGATGCGTTGAGCGGTATCCGGCAATGGCGGAATCTCGAGAGTTTCTTCGAGGCGCTGTTTGATCCGCAGCTGCGTGAAATTCGCCACCGCCTTGCTGATCTGCTCGATATCGTCGCAATGGTCGAGATTGCCTTGCTGCAAGCTCGCAATGTCGACCGTGACATCGCCCACCAGCGCGCCCGCCAGACTTTGTTCAAACTGCTCACGCGATAATCGCAGCCAGCCGCGATCGCCCGAATTCAGTATCAGCTCGGGCATATTCAGGAGCTTGCGATCTACCAGGGTCGGCAGGCCCAGCGTCGCCGGTACCGCCGGCACGCTTTGCAGGCGGTGCAACAGGCACAGCTTCTGGACTTCGCTGGGCACCATTGCGCGCAATTGCCAGCCGGTGAGGTGGCCGACCGCGTTCAAGTCGAGCAGAGTATCGGCGGGAAACAACACATGCAGACGATGCGTGCCGTCGTGTAACAGCGCGGTACGCACGGCGTTTTCCGGGAATTCCGTGGTCGACTCCGCGACGGCATAGTCAATATTCTGTTTGCGCAATAGCGAGTCAACGGCAGCGGGTATGCCCATGAACGAAACCCTCAATGACTGGATATTCTCGGCGGGATGCGACTAAGTGTAGCAGCGGAAAAATTGCCGGATCAGACTTGTGCGTATTGCTCGCGATCCGGCAACCAGCGTCGGATCAGCGCATCGACCCGGTCCGGGTGCTGCCGGGTTAGCGCCTGTCCGCACTCGCGCACGCGCGGCAGTAAATGCGCGTCGCGCTGCAGATCGGCGATACGCAGTTGCAGCAGACCGGTCTGGCGTGTCCCCAGTACCTCGCCGGGGCCGCGCAATTCGAGGTCCTTCTCGGCGATTACAAAGCCGTCCGCGCTGTCGCGCAGCACCTGCAGCCGCGCTTTGCCGAGTTGCGATAACGGCGCCTGATAGACCAGCAGACAGAAGCTGTCGGCACTGCCGCGACCGACCCGACCGCGCAGCTGATGCAATTGCGCCAGCCCGAGCCGCTCGGCGTTTTCGATAATCATCAGGCTTGCATTGGGTACGTCGACGCCCACTTCAATCACCGTCGTCGCAACCAGCAATTGCAACTCGCCGGCTTTGAATGCCGCCATGATGGCGGTCTTATCGGCCGACTTCATCCGTCCGTGCAACAAGCCGATACGCAGCTCGGGCAGCGCCGCCTGCAGCTCCTGGCACGTCACCTCCGCAGCTTGTGCCTGCAACGTTTCGGACTCTTCGATCAACGTACACACCCAGTACGCCTGCCGGCCTTCGGCGCAACCATGACGGATGCGCTCGACCAGATCGGCGCGGCGCTCATTGCCGATCACCGCCGTGCGGATCGGTTTTCGCCCCGGCGGCAGCTCGTCGATGATCGAGGTGTCGAGATCCGCATAGGCGCTCATCGCCAGCGTGCGCGGAATCGGCGTGGCGGTCATGATTAACTGATGCGGCTGCAGCTGCAGCCCGCCTTTCTCGCGCAGCGCGAGCCGTTGATGCACGCCGAAGCGATGCTGCTCATCGATGATAGCGAGCCCTAACTTCGCAAATATGACATCGTCCTGAAACAACGCGTGGGTGCCGATCACCAGCGGCGCGGCGCCACTCGCAATCGCCGCCAGTTGCGCGGTGCGTTGCTTACCTTTGACCTTGCCCGACAGCCAGCCGACCGTCAGACCGAGTGGCTCCAGCCAGCGCGCAAAATTATCGCGATGTTGCTCGGCGAGAATTTCGGTCGGCGCCATCAGCGCCACCTGATAGCCATTGGCGATGGCGCGTAGCGCCGCCAGCGCCGCGACCAGCGTCTTGCCAGAGCCGACATCGCCCTGTACCAGCCGCAACATTGGCTTCGGTTGGGCGAGGTCGGTATGGATTTCATCGATGACACGCCGCTGCGCGCCGGTCAGCGTGAACGGCAGTTGCTGTAAAAACGCAGCTTCCAGTCCATTTTGGCGCGCGCACACCGGCGCTCCCTGCGCTCGAACGCGCTCACGCAGACGCAGCATGCTGAGCTGATGCGCGAGCAATTCCTCGAACGCGAGCCGCTGCTGGTACGGATGTGAACCACTGGCGAGCTGCGCCTGCGACGCATCGGGCGGCAGCGCGTGCAGATACTTAACGGCATCGCTCAGGCGCGTGCGTGCGAACGACGGTGGCAGATAATCGATCAGGCTATCCGGGGTCAGCAGCGCCAAGGCCGCCGAGCACAGCTTGCGCCAGCTCGCCTGCTGCAGGCCTTCGGTGGTCGGATAGATCGGCGTCAGCGTCGCGGCGATGGGGGGTGGGGCGTCGGCGTCGATCAGCTGGTATTCCGGATGATACAGTTCGAGCCCGCTCGCGCCGCGCCGCGCTTCGCCGTAACAGCGCAGGCGGCTGCCGACCTGCAGCTGCTGTTTTTGCGCAGCAGAAAAATGGAAGAAGCGCAGCGATACCGTGCCGGTACCGTCCTGCAGCCGGCACATGAGACTGCGTCGCCGCGTGAATACGATATCGGCGGCGCGCACTTCGCCTTCGATCACCGCGTCGGCACCGGGCTGCAGGGCGCCGATCGGCGTAATGCGGGTGCGATCCTGATAGCGCAGCGGCAGATGAAACAACAGATCCTGTACGGTATGAATGCCGAGCGCGGCGAGTTTCCCCGCCAGGTGCGGACCGACGCCGCGCAATACGGTGACGGCAAGGGTATCGAGGGTGGGAGAGGCACTCACGCGGCGAGCAAGTGTTTCGGGCACAGCCGGATCGCCTGGCTGACCACATCGATCGCCTGATGGCGCGGAAAGCTCGCCCGCCATGCCAGCGCGACGGTGCGGCGGGGCGCCGGATCGGCAAACGGCCGGATCGCCAGCGTTCCCTGGCCGTAGGGTGCGATCTGCGCGGCCGACAGCGGCAGCACGGTAATGCCGAGCCGCGAAGCCACCATATGCTTCAGCGTTTCGAGCGAGCTGCCCTCGACCACCGATTGCAGTTGCGCATCGGCATTGCTCAGGCTTTTGCGCAGCGCCGGACACGCGGTGAGCACTTGATCGCGAAAGCAGTGACCTTCGCCAAGCAGCAGCACGGTTTCGCGTTCGAGCACGCGCTGTGAGATTTTTTCCTGCTTCGCGAGCGGATGATCGCCCGGCATCACCACGACAAAAGGCTCTTCGTATAGCGGTTGGGTGACGACATCGGGCTCGGTGAACGGCAGCGCGATGATGATGGCATCGAGTTCGCCGGCACGCAGTTTCTCGCGCAGCACGGCGGTGTAGCTCTCTTCGATATAGAGCGGCATCGACGGCGCCAACTTATGTAATTCGGGCACGAAGCTGGGAAATAGATAGGGCCCGACGGTGAAAATCGCACCAACCGATAAGCGGCTGCCGAGGGGATTTTTGCCTTCATCGGCGAGTTCGCGCAGCTGCTGCGCCTGCTCCAAGACCATCTGCGCCTGCGCGACGATCTTTTCGCCCAGCGGGGTCGCGCGCACCTGATTGCGGCTGCGTTCGAACAGCGCGACGGCGAGCTCATCTTCGAGCTTCTTGATCGCAATCGATAGCGTCGGCTGGCTGACGTGGCAGCGTTCGGCCGCTTTGCCGAAATGGCCGGTCTGGTGCAGCGCGACGATATAACGGAGTTCGGTAAGGGTCATGGCGATCCGGATTGTTAATTTGTATTCTCTATCTATTGAGCCGATTTCCCCGGTAGGAGTCAATCGTGAGCGAACCGCTATTACTGGTTATCGGCTGTGGTGATCTCGGCGGTGCGGTGGCCGCGCATTTCGCTGAGCGGAACTGGAAGGTGGTCGGCGTGCGGCGCTCACCACAAACCATTCCCGGTGTGACCATGCTGTGTGCCGACATCACGGCGCCAGAGACGCTATCGGTGTTGGTGGATGTCGCCCCCGATATCGTGCTGTTCGTGCTGACCCCCGGCGCGTTTAACGACGAACGCTATCGCGCGGTCTATGTCGATGGCGCAAAAAATTGTTTGGCGCGCTTGGACGCATCGCGACTGCAACGTGTGTTCTGGGTATCGAGTACCAGCGTGTATCACCAGGACGATGGCAGCGTGGTGGTCGAGGACAGCCCCGCCGCTCCGACGAGTTTTTCCGGCCAGCGTCTGCTCGAAGCCGAACAGGTCATTCGCGAATTTCCAAGTGCCCATACCATTGTGCGTTTCGGCGGTATTTATGGTCCGGGTCGCGATCGTCTGTTGCGACAATTGCGTGCTGGCAAGCGGACCACGGAAACACCGTTGCGTTACAGCAATCGCATCCATCGCGACGATGCAGTAAATATTTTGTGTTTTCTCATCGAGCGCGCGGCGGCGAAATTATCGCTGCAAGCGCTCTACCTCGGCGTCGATACCGAGCCGGCGCCGCTGGCCGAGATCGAACGCTGGTTTTGTCGTTTTCTGAATATGGATTACGCAGCAACGCAAACCGAAGACACCGAAGCGCGTGGCGGTAATCGCCGCTGTAGCAGTGCACGACTGCAGAGCTTGGGCTATCGCTTTATCTATCCGACCTATCGCGATGGTTTGCCGACGCTGTTAAATATCGAGACTCATTGATTCACGTCGCTTGCGACGCGCGCGGCGATGCGCGAATAATGGGGCCACGCGATTTCACCCGATAACAATTCATCAAGGAAACCTCGCCACATGCGTACCTCTTTGTTTCAAAGACTTGGTTGTGGGTTGCTGCTGATCGGCACGTTATTCAGTGTGCACGCGCTGGCCGCGGAAAAAGTAGCGATCGAAAAATCCGCACCGAGCTTTCAACAAATTATTGCGCTGCACAAATTGCGCGTCGGTACATTTTTCTCCACACCCTATGCGATGAAATCGAAAGACGGCACGCTGATCGGTTCTGAAATCGATATCGCACAACAGCTCGGGCGCGACATGGGTGTCGAGGTCGAGATCAAACCGCTCGCATGGGATCAGTTGATTCCAGCATTGCGACGCGGCGATATCGACATCATCGTCGCCGGTTTTTCGATAACGCCGGAGCGTGCATTGCAGGTTTATTTCAGCGATCCCTATTCGAGTTCCGGCATCAGTATTGCCACCAATATCAAACTCACCGCGAATTTCAGCAGTATCGAAAATCTGAATCGGCCTGATGTTGCGATCGGCGTGATCGGTGGCACCGTTTCGGAAGATGCGGCGCGTCAGATTTTTCCGAAAGCGAGCATTAAATTATTTAGCGAAGAAGCGAAAGCCGAAGAAGCGTTGGTGAAGGGTTTATTACACGGTTATGTGCGCGCTGAGCCCGTTCCGCGTTTTCTGGCGCTGCAATATCCGAAGGATGTCGATGTGCCGATTTCAAAACCATTGATCGCAACGCGCGAAGCATTTGCGGTGCGACGCGGCGATAACGATTTTATTAATTATCTCAACGCCTGGATCGTCGCGCACGAAGCCGATGTATGGCTGGTGAGCACGCATAAATATTGGTTTGAAAGCGTCAGTTGGCAGGATAAGGTTGAGAAGTGAAAAAACTCGCTGCCGTTGCGCTGCTATTGTCGAGCCTGACTGCGTGGTCGGCGCAGAACGATAGGCCCGAACCGCCGCTGCTGAAAGCGGAGCGTTATCGCACGCCGCTTGAGGAAGTTATCGTCACCGTGCCGCAGCCGTATTGGAAAACCGATAACGCGCCGCGCTGGGACAAGCCGAAGGTCGAGGTGCAAACCGAATCGTCGCCGACGCGCTTGCAATGGGCGCCGCGCTACACGCGCAACGAGGCCGACGATTACAAGGAAGTGCGCGATACGCAAAATCCGAAGCCGCGCATGAAATTATTTGAGCTTAAGTTCTGAGTTTTGTCTGAGCAGTGATCGAGTGGGTGGCACCGAAGCGGGGTATTTTTTTCAGGGCACGACGCAACACGAATTAACCACTTGCGCAGGGTTCTTTCGGCGGACGTTCAACTTCGTCGGATACGAACGCATTGCAGTATTAACCGCCTCGTCTTCGTTGCCCTGAAAAAAACACCCCGCTTCGGCGCAGCGTGCTGCGAGTCCTATGCTTCGAATTACAATTCCATAATCACTTCAATTTCTACCGCCGCACCGCGCGGTAATGCTGCGACCTGCACGCAAGCGCGCGCTGGATAGGGTTCGCTGAAGAATTGTTTCATCACGTCATTCACGCGCGCGAAATCGTTCAGGTCGATCAACGAAATATTCACCTTCACGGCGTCGTTCAAGGTGCCGCCAGCAGCTTCAGCAACGGCGGCGAGATTTTGAAATACGCGCGTCGTCTGCGCGACGACATCACCGTCGATCATTTGCATCGATTGCGGATCGAGCGCGATCTGTCCCGACAGATAAACCGTGTCGCCCACTTTAACGGCTTGCGAATAAGGACCGATTGCGGCCGGTGCTTTTTGAGTGGCAATAATTGTGCGTTGCTTGCTCACGGCGGATTCCTTTTTAAGATGCAATTAATTGGGGTGCATTTGGCGAATGAAATTGAACTAACGAATTAACTCAGTGGCGAATGCGCGCCACTTTCGCCACGCCCGGCACCGTACGAATACGCTTCATGATGCGCGCGAGATGAATCCGACTGTGCACGCTGATGATCATGCGCACAGTGCTAATACGCGGATCTTCATCATCGACGGTGATGCGCTTGATATTCGCATCGAGACCGGTGATTCGGGTTGCCAGCATTGCGATCGCACCGCGGCTTTTTTCCAGATCGACGCGAATTTCGCAGGCAAATTCACCTTGCACATCATCGGCCCAGCGCAGCGGGATCGAGCGTTCCGGTTTAGCGCGTGCGTCGACGCTGTTGTGACAGCTTTCGGTGTGAATGACCATGCCTTTTTCCGAGCTAATCAGACCGATGATCGGATCGCCTGGAATCGGATGACAACAGCGCGCGTAATTGATCAATAAGCCTTCGGTGCCGTGAATCGCGAGCGATTCGTGCGTTTGCGTGTCGCTGTCGGCACCGTCTTTGCCGATCAGCAATTGGCGTGCAGTTAAAAACGATACGCGATTGCCAAGGCCGATTTCTTCGAGCACTTTTTCGAACTGATTGACACCGGTCGTGCGCAACAGACGCTGCTTTTGTTCGTCGGAAATTTTGTCGAGCGCGCTGCCGAGACTGTTCAGCGCGCGCTCGAGCAAACGTTTGCCGAGCGACAGCGATTCGGTTTGGCGGCAGTGTTTCAGGAAGTGGCGGATGGTCGCGCGCGCTTTCGCGGTGACGACGAAGTTGAGCCACGCCGGATTCGGTTGCGCGCCGGGTGCGGTGATGATTTCGACCGTCTGCCCACTTTGCAAATGTTCCGATAGCGGCGCCAGTCGACGATTGATGCGACAGGCGACACAGGCATTGCCGACATCGGTGTGCACCGCGTACGCGAAATCGACCGCGGTCGCGCCCTGCGGCAATTCTTTGATATCGCCGCGCGGCGTGAACACGTAAATCTCGTCGGGGAACAAATCGATTTTGACGTTCTCGATGAATTCGAGACTGTCGCCCGCGTGCTGCTGCATTTCGAGCAGGCCCTGCACCCAGCGGCGCGCGCGCGCGTGGCTGCCGTTCGCGGGTTCGCCGGCATTCGTTTTATATAACCAGTGCGCGGCGATGCCGTTGTTCGCCATCTCTTCCATTTCTTCGGTGCGGATCTGAATTTCAATCGGCACACCCTGCATACCGAACAACACCGTGTGCAGCGATTGATAGCCGTTCGCTTTCGGAATCGCGATGTAATCCTTGAATTGCCCAGGCACCGGCTTGTACAGGCTGTGCACGCAGCCGAGCACGCGATAGCAGGTATCGACGCTGTCGACAATGATGCGGAACGCGTAGATATCCATGATTTCCGAAAACGATTTACGTTTCGTTTTCATCTTGCGATAAATGCCGTACAGGTGTTTCTCGCGGCCGATCACGCGCGCCTGATGGCTTTCCTGCTGCAAATTGCGCTCGATCGAAGCGCGGATTTTTTCGACGATTTCGCGACGATTGCCGCGCACGGCCTTGATCGCGGCGCGAATGCGGTCAGCGCGCATGGGGTACATCGCAGTGAAGCCGAGGTCTTCGAATTCGATGCGCATGTTGTGCATGCCGAGGCGTTGCGCGATCGGCGCAAAAATCTCCAACGTTTCGCGCGCGATGCGGCGGCGTTTGTCCGGTGTCAGCACGCCGAGGGTGCGCATGTTGTGCAATCGGTCGGCGAGTTTGACGAGAATGACGCGGATGTCTTTCGCCATCGCCATCGCCATTTTCTGGAAGTTTTCGGCCTGCGCCTCGGCGCGCGACTGGAATTCGATCTGCGTCAGTTTGGACACACCGTCGACCAGATCGGCCACTGCGTCTCCGAACTGCGCGCCGAGCGCATTTTTGCTGATGCCGGTGTCTTCGATGACGTCGTGCAGCATCGCCGCCATCAGGCTTTGATGATCCATGTGCATGTCGGCGAGGATGCCGGCAACGGCGAGCGGATGCGTGACGTAGGCCTCACCGGTGCGGCGGCGTTGGCCGATATGCGCCTGTTCGGCAAAGAAGTAGGCGCGACGCACCTGATTGATTTGATCTTTGGAGAGATAGCCGGCGAGCGAATCGCTCAGCGTATCGATGGTTTGCGCGCGGGGGTTGGCCGGCTTCTGCGGGAAGATGCTGTACTGTTGCATTCTTTCCTCCCCCCGTAGTTAGGAACCGTAGAGCGCGAGGCCGGCCTCGACAGAATTTATTCCAACGGCTCGTCGGGGATTTCGACAACAGCGGTGACTTGTTGCTCCTCTCTGACTTCTTCTTCTACGCGTTGAATTTGCTCGCGATTGATACGGCCTTCGGCGATTTCGCGCAGCGCCAGTACCGTCGGCTTATCGCCGTCTTCGGAGACCAGCGGGTCTTTGCCGCCGATCGCCAGTTGGCGCGCGCGCTTGCTGGCGACCATCACCAATTCAAAGCGGTTATCCACCTTGTCTAAACAATCTTCAACGGTGATGCGGGCCATGCTGCGCTCCTGACTTTGAAACTAGAGAGTAAATGCTACGAATCATTGCGATAGGTGAGAAATCGCGAAAGCCGGGCAGTGTATCAAAAAAGACCTGCAGATAGCAGCTCGATCAACAGCTGCGTGTGGCGCTGCTGCTGTTTGTCCAGGCGCACTCGACCCGCCAGCAGAATTGCGCGCAACTCTTCCAGCGCGGTATCGAAATCGTCGTTGATGACAAGAAAATCGGCCTCCGCGTAATGCGTCATCTCATCGACCGCGGCTGCCATCCGCCGCGCGATTACCGCGGCATCGTCCTGGCCGCGACCAGTCAGGCGTTGTTCGAGCGCCGCACGCGACGGCGGCAGGATGAAGATCGAGATTGTTTCCGGCAGCAGATGGCGCACCTGTTGCGCGCCCTGCCAGTCGATTTCGAGGATCACGTCGGTGCCGGTTGCGAGGGTGTCTTCGACCCAGCGTTGCGAAGTGCCGTAGCGATTGTCGAATACCAGCGCCGATTCGAGAAACTCGCCGCGCTCGATCATGCCCTGGAACACATCCGCGCTGACGAAATGGTAATTCACGCCGTCGACTTCGCCGGGACGTTGTGGGCGTGTCGTGTGCGAGATCGACACTTTGGCGTTCGGCATAGTGGGAATCAGCGCTTTCAGCAGGCTGGTTTTGCCGGCACCCGAGGGCGCGGAAACGGTGTAGAGAGTAGCGGGACAAGGCGTCATGGATCGACTCATTATTCGATATTTTGGATCTGTTCGCGCATCTGCTCGATCAACACTTTGAGCTGCACAGCATGCAGTGTAGTGTCGCTCGCCAGCGATTTCGACGACAGCGTGTTCGCTTCGCGATTGAACTCCTGCATCAGGAAATCGAGACGGCGGCCGCACGGTTCCTTTTGGTGAAGGGCGCGCTGCACTTCCTTAATATGCGTTTGTAAGCGATCGAGTTCTTCCTCGACATCGCTTTTCTGCGCGAGGATCACCATCTCCTGCTCGACACGGTCGTTGTTGAGATCGGCACTCAATTCCGACAGCCGATCGCGCAGCTTCTGGCGTTGTGCTGCGATCAGCGTCGGCATTTGCGCACGCACGGTGTTGACAATGGCCGCGACCGCATCGAGTTGCGCGATCACGTACTGCCGCAATTCGCCGCCTTCGCGCGCGCGATGCTCAATCAGCTGCGCCAGCGTGCGCTCGAACAATTCGGCAGCGGCGTGCGCGGCCTGCTCCTCGTCTTCGTCGACAGTTCTTAACACGCCAGGCCACGCCAACGCTTCGAGCGGATTGACCGGCGCTGCGGGTGACGGCGCGAGTGGCGCGGCGGCGATAAGTGATTGCGAAACCTCGGCGGCGCAGTGGAGCAATTGCGCCAGCACGGCGCGATCGATGCTGAGGCGGTTATCGCCACCGGCAGTGCGCTGTACGCGCAGGCTGCACTCGATTTTGCCGCGCGCGACCCGACCACGCAGCTTTTCGCGCAATTCACCTTCGAGTTGGCGCAATGATTCCGGCAGCTTAAAAGTCGGTTCCAGGTAGCGATGATTGACCGAGCGGATTTCCCATACCAGCGAGCCCCAGCTGTATTCGGCGGTTTGCCGCGCAAACGCGGTCATGCTTTGAGTCATCGCAAATCATCCTATCGTTGCGGGGCGGCCATTTTAGCCGGAATCGGCAACGGCAATCGATAACGGCGCGTCTGTATAATGGCGCGCGTTTCCTCACATCGACTTCCACTACACGAGATACCAATGACCCGACCGAGCGGCCGCCAGCCAACACAATTGCGCGATATCACCATCCAACGCCACTACACCAAGCATGCCGAAGGTTCGGTGCTGGTAGCGTTTGGCGACACCAAGGTCATTTGCACCGCGTCCGTGCAGCAGGATGTGCCGCGTTTTTTGCGTGGCAGCGGGCAGGGCTGGATCACCGCCGAGTACGGCATGCTGCCGCGCTCGACCGGTACGCGGATGGATCGCGAAGCCGCGCGCGGCAAGCAGGGCGGGCGCACCGTTGAAATCCAACGTCTTATCGGACGCTCGCTGCGCGCGGCGATCGATCTGACCAGGCTGGGCGAAAACACGATTGCGATCGATTGCGATGTGATCCAAGCCGACGGCGGCACCCGCACTGCTGCAATTACCGGCGCGTGCGTGGCGGTGGTTGATGCGTTACGGTTTTTGCAGCGCAAGGGCGCGCTGTTGCAGGACCCCTTGCTGCAGATGGTGGCGGCGGTATCGGTGGGAATGGTTGCGGGCGTGCCGGTGCTCGATCTGGATTATGCCGAGGATTCCAGCGCCGAAACCGATATGAACGTGGTGATGACCGAGGCAGGTGGTTTTGTCGAAGTGCAGGGCACCGCCGAAGGGGCGCCATTTTCGGCAGGCGATCTGCAGGCGATGTTGGATTTAGCGAAGCTGGGTGTCGCGGAATTGAACGCCCGCCAGCGCGCGGCGCTGGCCCAGGACTAAGATTTAGCGCAAGGGCCGGTTTAAAAAAACGTAGTGCGTAGCGGTTAGTAGTGCTTAGGTAAACAGCTCGAAATCGTAATCCATGATCAACGGCGCGTGTTGAGCGAAAACCTGGTTTTTGTAGATCGCGCCGTATTCCACCTTCGAGCGCAAGCTCGCGGACACTACTTGATAGTCAACACGCCAGCCGTCGGCGTCACGGTCATCGCTGGGCCACCAGGTGAATTCGTCGTTATCGCCGTTGACTTCGCGAAACGCGTCGGCGTAACCGAGATCGCTGAACAGCGTGTCCATCCACTGCTGTTCGGCGGGCAGCGCGCCGGATACATCGCGATTGCGCTCGGGTTCCTGCAGGTCCTCCGCGGTATGCGCGATATTCCAATTGCCGCAGATAAAAAACTCGCGGCGCTTGTTGCGCACTTTGTTCAGATGCGCCTGATACTGCTCAAAGAAGCGGTTTTTGCGCGCTTGCTGTTCGGCGCCGTGCCCCTCTCTACTCTGGGGATGTGCGCTCGGGGCTAGCAGGCAGCCGACACTGATGCGATCGAAATCGGCCTGAATGTAACGGCCTTCCATGTCGAAATCAGTGAAACCGAGTCCGGTCATGATCGCTTTCGGCATCGCGCGACAATAAATCGCAACGCCATTGGTATTCGGTTCGGCGGCATCAAAAAAATACGCGTTGTAGCCTTCCGGAAAAAACACCGGCTCTTGCAGTTTGTATTCCTGGACGGCGAGATTCTGGATGCAGATAAAATCCGCGTCCTGATCGATTACCCAATCGAAAAAGCCGCGTTTCGCTGCGCTGCGAATGGAGTCGGCACAAAAACTGATGATACGCATAACGGCCTCGGCGAAGTCGAGGCGCTATGATACCCGAGCCGGCATCCGATCCGTAAACCTTCAAATCAATTAAAACGCCTTAAACAGCGTTTAGCGACAATGACTGCGGTAAAATGCCGCGTTTTTTGCGCAGATTGAAGCGGTGATGGCATCCATGCAGGCGTATCAGCAACGTTTTATCGAATTGGCAATTGCACAACAGGCTTTGAGTTTCGGTGAATTCACGTTGAAGTCGGGGCGCATCAGCCCGTATTTTTTCAACGCGGGCCGCTTTTGTTCCGGCGCGGCGCTATGGCAGCTTGGGCGTTGTTACGCGGAAACGATAATCGGCAATGCGGTGCCGTTCGATATTCTGTTCGGACCGGCGTACAAGGGTATTCCGTTGGCGGCGGCAACCGCGTGTGCGCTCGCCGAACAATTCGGCAGGGACGTGCCTTACGCCTACAACCGCAAAGAAGCGAAGGATCACGGCGAGGGCGGCACGCTGGTCGGTGCCAAACTCAGCGGCCGCGTGCTGATCATCGATGATGTGATTACCGCCGGTACCGCAGTGCGCGAAGTGGTCGATATTATTCGCGCTGCCGGCGCCGAACCCGCTGGTGTCGTGATCGGTCTGAACCGACAAGAGCGCGGCCGCGGCGAGCTGTCGGCCATTCAAGAAGTTGAACGCGACTACGGCATTCCTGTATTCAGCATCATCAGTCTTGAGCACATCGTGCAGTACCTGCACAATCAGGGCGCGGCCGCGGATGTTGAGCGCGTGCAGCAATATCGCAACGAATACGGAGTTTGAGCGGCGAGAATTTGTTCTCGGCGCGCTGGTCAAAGCCACAATAATTGAGGCAACAATAAAAAGATGAGCTGGGTGAAACGAGGCAACTGGGGCATAAAACAATTTGCGCTACTGCTGTCGCTAGTGGCGGCAGTGTCGTTCTCGACATCGGCTAACGCCAAACAACTCTATCGCTACCTCACCGATAAAGGCGTGCCGACGATCGACGATCATGTGCCGCCCGAGTTCACCAAAAATGGCTATGAAATTCTTTCGCCCGATGGTCGCGTGCTGCAAACCATTCCACGTCAATTGACCGGCGTTGAGGGCGAGCGCAAGCGCGCCGCCGATGCCGAAGCGAAACGTCTGCGCGAGTGGGATAAAAACCTGTTGCTGCGTTACAGCAGTGTCGACGATATCGCTGCCGCACGTGAGCGTGCATTGCGTGAAATCGATGCGCGCATGAGTATTTTGCGCAGCAATCTGCAATCGGCTAAAGCGCAGGTCGAGCACGAACAGGAAAAAGCTGCCGATATGGAGCGTCGCGGTGGTAAGGTGCCTGAAGAAATGACAACCAATATTGCCAAGCTTAAAATGGAGGCAGCGTCGACCGAAGAATCGATCGCCGAACGTCAGAAAGAAAAGGAAGCGGCACGCGTCAGTTATCAGAAAGATATCGACCGCTTTAAAACATTGCAGGATGTGGTCGATTATCGCCGCAGCAATTCCGGTGGAACTGCTGGCGACAAGGAGCAGTGATTACGATATCTGGCTGCGCGAAATCGGCACCGCTTTGAAAAACCCTTCCATCATCACCGGCCATTGATCCTGCCAGTATTCGGTCGGCAGTCGTTTGAAGCCGCTGCGTACAAATTGCGAAATACGCCCTTCCATCAGCGCCATCAATAAATTCGCCGCTGTCGACACCGTCATCGTGGTGCGCACGCCTTCGCGCATTTCCGCTTCGCGCAGAATTTGTTTGAGTTGGGTTTCGAGGCGTTCGTAAAACTGATTGATACGCGTGCGCAGCCGCTCGGTTTCGCCGGTTAATGCATCGCCGGTCAAAATACGGCTGATGCC
>Ga0070685_10000012_pt1 | contig 128823 bp, 138 predicted proteins | sample KBSS13LmetaG_FD_65651 | JGI IMG/M metagenome (GOLD analysis project Ga0070685, IMG submission 65651) | Switchgrass rhizosphere microbial communities from Kellogg Biological Station, Michigan, USA - KBS S1-3L metaG | ecosystem: Host-associated > Plants > Roots > Rhizosphere ...
GAAGGAGCCGCCGCAGACGAAGAGGATGTTGGTGGTGTCGATCGTCAGGAACTCCTGGTGGGGGTGCTTGCGCCCGCCCTGCGGCGGCACCGAGGCGGTGGTCCCCTCGAGGATCTTCAGGAGCGCCTGCTGGACGCCTTCGCCGGAGACGTCGCGGGTGATCGACGGGTTGTCGGCTTTGCGCGCGATCTTGTCGATCTCGTCGATGTAGATGATCCCGGTTTCGGCCTTTTTGACGTCGAAGTCGGCGGCCTGGATCAGCTTCAGGAGGATGTTCTCGACGTCCTCGCCGACGTAGCCGGCCTCGGTCAGCGCGGTCGCGTCGGCGATCGCGAAGGGCACGTTGAGGATCCGGGCCAGGGTCTGAGCCAGCAGCGTCTTGCCGCAGCCGGTCGGGCCCAGCATCATGATGTTCGACTTCTGCAGCTCGACGTCGGTCTCCTCGGACTGGGCGATCTGGACGCGCTTGTAGTGGTTGTAGACGGCGACCGAGAGCGAGCGCTTCGCGGCATCCTGGCCGACCACGTACTCCTGCAGGACGTCGTAGATCTCCTGCGGCTTCGGCAGGTTCTCCAGCTCGAAGGCGGGCGGTGCCGTCAGCTCCTCGTCGATGATCTCGTTGCAGAGGTCGATGCACTCGTCGCAGATGTAGACGCCGGGGCCGGCGATCAGCTTTTTCACCTGGCGCTGCGACTTGCCGCAGAAGCTGCAGAGGAGCTGCTCGTTCGAGTCTGAAGGACGTGCCAGCGGGATCCCCTCCTAATGGGATGTTCTCTTGCCTCCGGCGACGCCCCAAAGCTTAGTCGGGGACTGGTGCCGGTCCGTGGGGGTCTTTACGGCATCGGCACGAGCGTCCCTGCTCGTGAGCGCAGGTTTGCGTCTCGCTACCGTGGGCGGATGGCCACCGAGATCGAGATCGCGCCGATCAGCAGCGGGGAGTTCGAGCAGCTGCTGCCGCTGATCGCCGCCTACCAGCGCTTCTACGAGGTCGAGGACATCGACGAGGCCCGCAACCGCACCTTCTTCCGTCGCTTCCTCGCCCCCAGCGAGGACGGGCTCCTGCTCGGCGCCCGCCGCGAGGGGCGGCTGCTCGGCTACGCCTGCCTCTACTGGCACTTCTCCTCCCTGGAGGCGGTCGAGACGTTGCTGATGAACGACCTCTATGTCAGCGAGGAGACGCGCGGCGAGGGCGTCGGCCGCGCCCTGATCGAGGCGACCGCCGAGATCGCCCGCGAGCGCGGCGTCCCCTTCGTCGAGTGGTCCACCGCCCCCGACAACAACACCGCCCAGCGCCTCTACGACTCGACGGGCGCCGAGCGCTCGGAGTGGTTCAGCTACGAACTGCGAGTGGATGGCTGAGTTCATCCTCGAGCCGATCGGCTGCGACGATCCGCAGGTGCGGCGGCTTTACGCGGACTTCGTTCGCGAGGCCGACGGGCCGCTGGTCTATGACCGTGAGGGGGCCGGGGTCGACCTCGAGGAGGAGATCGCGAAGGGGCCGCCGCCGGACTTGGTGCCGCCGAACGGGGTGCTGCTGCTGGCGCGGGCCGACGGCGAGGCGGCGGGCCTCGGCGGCGTCCGCTACCTGAACACCGAGATCGCCGAGGTGAAGAGCATGTATGTCGCACCGCCCTTCCGCGGCAGCGGCCTCGGTCGCCAGATCCTCGCCCGCCTCGACGAGATCGCGCTCGAGCACGGCTGCCGCGCGGTCCGCCTCGACACCTCCGACTACCTCACCCCCGCCGTCGGCCTCTACCGTGCCGCCGGCTACCGCGAGGTTCCCGCCTACAACGAGAACCCGAAAGCCGACCTCTGGTTCGAACGTCAGCTGTAGCGGTCCCAACGGCGCAGCTCGGGTTCGGGGTTGACGGCGACGCCGTGGACGTGGATCTCGAAGTGGAGGTGGCAGCCGAGGCCGCGGGCGTTGCCGGTTTCGCCGACCGCGCCGACCCGCTCCCCCTCCCACACCCGCTCGCCCTTGGCAACGCGCGCCGGGCGCGGCATGTGGGCGTAGAAGTAGCTGCGACTCTCGCCTTCCCCGTGAATCAGCAGGTAGTTGCCGTAAAGAACCGGGTCGTAGCCCTGCTGGAGGACGCGGCCGTTGCGGACCGCGACCAGCTCGGTGCCGCAGGCGGCGGTGATGTCGAAGCCTTCGTGGATGCGCCCGCCGCTGCGCGGCGCGTGGAAGGTGCCGACCGCCCCGCGCTCCCCATGCGGGCCTTGGAGCGGGAAGACGTGGCCGTAGTAGGAAACGCCGCCGTCGCGGCTCGAAATGACCGCTGCCGCGGGCGCGGTTGCGACCGCCAGGAACGCCGCTAGAAGGAGGACTAAGGCGAGAGCGCGCTTCAGTGGTGCTCGATCACGCGGTCGACGATGTTGTACTCCTTCGCCTCCTCCGCGCTCATGAAGTAATCGCGTTCGGTGTCCTGGGTGACCTTCTCGAACGACTGGCCGGTGTGCTGGGCGATGATCTCGTCGAGGCGGCGGCGAACTTCGATGATCTCTTTGGCGTGGATCTCGATGTCGGTCGCCTGACCCTGGAAGCCGGCTGAGACCTGGTGGATGAGGATCTTCGAGTTCGGCAGCGACATCCGCTTGCCGGCGGCGCCCCCGCTCAGCAGCAGCGCCCCCATGCTCATTGCGATCCCGACGCAGATCGTCTGCACGTCGGGTTTGATGAACTGCATCGTGTCGTAGATCGCCAGGCCCGAGTACACCGAGCCCCCCGGCGAATTGATGTAGAGGCTGATGTCCTTGTCCGGATCCTCGGACTCCAGGTGCAGCATCTGGGCGACGATCAGGTTGGCGATGTCGTCGTTGACCGGCGTCCCGAGGAAGATGATCCGCTCGCCCAGAAGGCGCGAGTAGATGTCGAAAGCACGCTCGCCGCGCGAGGTCTGCTCGACCACCATCGGGACCAGAGGACTCATGGCCCGCACTCTATAGAAGCCGTCAGGCGTGCTCAGTCGCTGCCGGGGGTCCAGAGACCGCTGGGTTTTGCCTCTTTCTCACCCTCCGGGGCGAGCAGTTTCTCGCGGGCCTCCGCTTTCTCTTTGCGCGCGTCGGCTTCCTCTTTGGGAATCGGTTTTGCCGCCTCGGCGACGAGCTCGATCGCCTTGCGGGCGCGTAGGTCTTCGCGGACCATCGAGTCGCGGCCGCTCTTCCGCAGGCGCTCTAGAAGCTTCTCCGGCGAGGTCCGTTCGTGCTCGGCGCTGTGCTCGAGCGCCTCGACCATCTCCTCCTCGGAGACCTCGATCGCCTCGGCCTCGGCGATCGCGGTTACGACCGCCTCTCGCTTCAGCTCTTTTTCGGCGTCTTCCTTGGTCTCGTCGATCAGCTCGTCGCGCGTTTTGCCCTGCATCTGCAGGAACTGGTTCGGGTCCATGCCGCGGCCGGCAAGTTGCCGTTCCATCCGCTCCCAGCGTTCTTCGGCCCGCGCCGTCGCCAGCTCGTCGGGCACCTCGACGGTCGCCGCTTCGACAGCGGCATCGATCGCGGCGAGGCGGAAATCTTCCTCGGCCCGGGAACCGAGCGCGGCGCCTACTTTCTCGCGGATGTTGGCGCGCAGCTCCTCCAGCGTGTCGAACTCGGAGGCATCGGAGGCGAAATCATCGTCAAGCTCGGGCAGAACTTTCTCCCGCACCTCCTTGACCTTCACTTTGAAGACGGCGTCCTTGCCCGCCAGGTGCTCGGCCTGGTAGTCGGACGGGAAGGTGACCTTGACCTCGCGCTCCTCCCCCGCCTTTGAGCCGACGAGCTGCTCCTCGAAGCCCTCGATCAGCTGGCCGGAGCCGAGCCCCAGTAGGTAGTCCTCGGCGGTGCCGCCCTGGAAGGCCGAGTCATCGACGAAGCCCTCGAAGTCGATCAGCAGCGAGTCGCCTTCCGCAGACTCGCGCTCGACCTGCTCGAGCCGGGCGAACCCCTCGCGGATCCGCTCGACCTCGGTGTCGACGATTTCGTCGGGGACCTCCTGGTCCTCCTTGCCGACCTCGAGCCCCTTGTAGTCGCCGAGCTTCGCCTCCGGCCGCACCCCGACGGTGAACTTGAACTCGAGCGGCTCCCCCTCGTCCTCCGGGGTCGAGACCATCTCGATGTCCGGGTCGCCGATCGGGCTGACGCCGGAGTCGAACAGCGCCGCTTCGTACCACTCCGGCAGCGCCTCGCGAATCGCCTCCTGGAGGACGACGCCGAAGCCGACCCGCTGGATGACCAGCGAGGCCGGCGCCTTGCCGGCCCGGAAGCCGGGCATCCGCATCTCTTTCGCCAGCGTGCGGGCAGCGCGGGAAGTCGCTTTGTCGACGTCGGCTGCAGGCACCTCGACCTGCACCTCGGCCCGGGAATTCGGCAGCACTCTGGCGGTGGTCTTCATCGGAGGCGTGACCCTAGAGGATCGCTCACCGCCGCTGCGCGAGCATCGTCCGCAGGGCGACGGCGAAGTCGATCGCGAACGACAGGCCCCGCCCGACCGGCCCGGTCACCAGCCAGGCGCGCAGCCGATCAAGCGGTGACACGAGGCTCCTTGCTCCCTTCGAGGATCTGTCGCTCCAGCCGCTTGCCCTGGCCAGCGGCGACGGCGCGCTGGGCGCGCGCCTCGTCGAGCTCGATTCCCCGCTCCAGCGCCAGGTCGAGCAGGCGCTGCTTCTCGATCCCCTCCCGCGACCACTCGAAGAAGAACCAGGCGAGCAGGCCGAGGCCGAGGAACGTCCCCTCGACCATCATCACCACGCCGGCGGTGCTCTGGTCCGCCTGCGGCGAGATCCCCCAGTAGCGCTCGCCGGCGGCGTAGACGGGATAGAGGACGGCGCCGCTCCACATCAGGACGTTGCCGAGGATCGCGCCGGCGAACCGCACCGCGATCACGTAGCCGACCTTCCAGGGGGCCGTGAACCAGGTGGGCTTCGGCAGCGGCCCGAAGACCGGCATCCACATCAGGCAGCCGAAGAAGATGAAGCAGGTGTGCTCGAAGGCGTGAACCGGGGCGCCGGCGTAGGCCGCGTCATACAGCGCCGGGATGTGCCAGATGTAGAAGTTGAGCGCCCAGAGCGGGAAGGCGACCAGCGGATGGGCGAGGACGCGCAGCCGGTCGAAGAAGCGGATCGCGAGGATCGGCTGCAGCAACGGCCCGGTCAGGCCGAGGACGAGCAGCAGCGTGGCGATGTCACCGAGCAGCAGGTGCTCGACCATGTGCGCGATCACCAGCTCCTCGCCGACGTGGGCGATCGGCGAGACCAGGGCGATGACGATCGTCAGCAGACCCGCGGCAAAGCAGACCTGGCGCCAGATCGGCACCGGCCGGCCGCGGTCGGCCAGGGTCATGCTGCGCTTCGCGTAGAGGACGGCAGCCGCCAGCAGCGGCACCAGCTCCAGCGGCGCGAAGACGCCGGCCACGTGAGCGATCGGCAGGTTCATCGAATTCAGCGTAGCCCGCTGCTAGCTTGGCATCGCCCGTGAGCTCCCCCGCAGATCAGTTTCCGCCCATCGGGAGCTACGGCTTCCTCTCCGACTGCCACACGGCAGCGCTCGTTTCCTTCAGCGGCAGCGTCGAGTGGCTCTGCTGCCCGCGCTTCGACTCTCCCAGCTCCTTCGCCGCCCTGCTCGACCGCGGCGCCGGCCACATGTCGCTGCGGCCGAAGGGCGTGATCGTCCCGATCAGCCGCCGCTACTCGCCCGGGACCTTGGTGATCGAGACGACCTGGGTCACCGACACCGGCTGGGCCGTGGTCAAGGATGCGCTGACGATCGCCGACTGGGTGCCGCCGCGCGGCGACCGCGAGACCCGAGAGAGCAAACGGGGCCGCCCGGACACCGAACATGAGTCCGACCACTCGCTGCTGCGGACGATCACCTGCATCGACGGCACCGTCGAGATGGAGATGGAGTGCCTGCCCCGCTTCGACTACGGCCGCGAAGCGGCGAAGTGGAGCGGCGGCGAGCTCGGTGAAGCGGTGGCGACCGGCGCCGACGGAACCGAGCTGCTGCTGACCAGCGATATCGACCTCGAGGTCGCCGACGGCGCCGTCCGCGGCAAGGTCACCCTGCACGAAGACCAGCACGCCTTCTGCGCCCTGACCTGGAGCGATGGCGGCCTCGGCGGGCCCCGCAGCGCCCCCGAGGCGCTGGAGCGGATCGACTCGACCGAAGAGTTCTGGCGCGAATGGCTGCGCGACGGCAGCTTCCCCGACCACCCCTGGCGGGTCCACCTGCAGCGCTCGGCGCTGGTCCTCAAGGGCCTCACCTACACCCCGACCGGGGCGATCGTCGCCGCCCCCACCACCTCGCTACCGGAGACGCCGGGCGGCGAACGCAACTGGGACTACCGGTTCAGCTGGATCCGCGACTCGACCTTCAGCCTCTGGGCGCTGCACACGCTCGGCTTCGACCACGAGGCGCGGGATTTCATGCGGTTCATCGTCAACGTCTGCAAGGACAAGCCCGACCTCCAGATCATGTACGGGATCGGCCATGAGCGCGAGCTCGAGGAGAAGACCCTCGACCACCTCTCTGGCTACGGCGGCGCCCAGCCGGTGCGGATCGGCAACGGCGCCTTCGACCAGCGCCAGAACGATGTCTGGGGGTCGCTGCTCGACTCCGTCTACATCCACGAGAAGGCGCTGCGCGGCAGCGGCACCCCGGCCGACCGCGAGCTGATCCGCTACCAGGTGGAAGCGGCGATCGAGGCCTGGCCCCATCCCGACCAAGGGATCTGGGAGTCGCGCGGCGAGCCCCGGCACTACGTCTCCTCGAAGCTGATGATCTGGGTCGCCGTCGACCGCGGCGCCCGCCTCGCCCGCTGGGTACCCGAGGGCGCCGACGCCGAGCTCTGGCAGGCCAAGGCGGAGGAGTGGCAGGCCAAGGCCGACGAGATCAAAGCCGAGATCCTCGAGCACGGGGTCCGCGACGGGGTCTTCCGCCAGCACTACGACACCGACGCTCTCGACGCCTCACTGCTGCTGATCCCGCTCTACCGGTTCCTGCCGCCGGACGACCCGCGGGTGCGCGACACCGTCAACGCGATCGCCGCCGACCTCACCGCGCACGGGCTCGTCTGCCGCTACAAGGTCGACGAGACCGACGACGGCCTCCAGGGGGAGGAGGGAACCTTCCTGATCTGTTCCTTCTGGCTGGTCTCGGCGCTCTCGGAGATCGGCGAGCAACGGCGGGCACGGGAACTCTGCGAGCGCCTGCTGGAGGCAGCGGGTTGGCTCGACCTCTACGCCGAGGAGCTCGACGCCGAGTCCGGCCGGCATCTCGGCAACTTCCCCCAGGCTTTCACCCATCTGGCGCTGATCAACGCGGTCTCCCACGTGATCGCCGACGAGCGGCGCGCCGACGGCGGCTACACCGCCGTCTTCACCGAGATGGGCGGAATCCGCGAGGGTGCGTGAGCCTGCCGTTACAAAGACGTTTCAGACACAAGATCGACAGACAAGACGTCTCCGCCGGTTTCTATAGTGGGCGCAATTGGCGGCGGGACCGGAGAGCTCCGGCGACGCCTCTACTTGAGATGAAAGGTGCCCATGAAGATGAGCGAGGAATACAAGACGACCTGGGCAGAAGACGAGAGCGTCGAATCGGCGGTGCTCCAGCAGCTGCTGGACCTGCACCCGACGCGGCTGACGCTGGAGGAGCTGGTGCGGGAGTGCGGCGCCAAGCGCAGCGACTTCGCCGCTCACGACGCGGTCGAACGGGCGGTTCGTGATCTCACCGCCGCCGGCCTCCTCCACCAGGGGGAGGAATTCGTCGCGCCGACGCGGGCGGCGCTGCGGTTCAACGAGCTGCTGGATCGGTGACGACATGGCGGAAGCCGGTGCGCAGGCGCGCCCGCAGCTCGCGGGCCGCCTGCGTCGCGTCGGTCGCCGCGGATACAAGGATCACCTCGGTCGCCGGAAAACTGCCGAGCTGGTCTTCGACCGCCTGGACCAGATCTTCGTCGCCGACCCGCACCTCCGCTTCGACCCCGGCGGCCGTTAAGGCGGCGACGCTGACGACGAGGCGCTGCTGCGCCTCCCGCCGCGCCCCCTCGACGTCGGATGCCCAGCGATCGAGGAAGCCGACGTGCGCGGGGGCGAGGACCATCACCTCGGCGGCCCGGTCGCCACTCCCGATTGCGGCGGCGACCTCTTCCACCGCCCGCGGCTCCTCGAGGCGATCAGCCAGCACAACCAGCACGCGTCGGCGGTCGGCTTCGGCGGGCGCAGGCCCGATCCCGCCTTGCGGGCGCTGGCGGACGGCCGTGTAGACGATCCCCAGCGCCACGAACGCCCCTATCCCGACCCCGATCCCGGGACCGCCGAGATAGAAGGCAAATGCAATTGGGACGGCGATCGCGGCGACGACCAGCGGAAGCTTCCAGGGAGACACTCCCCAAGCTTCTCAAGCGCCCCGATCGCCGTCCCTGAGGCCTGGTGACTAGTTGCCCTTCAGGGTGCCAGCCGTCGGCGTGACGCGCTCCTGCATCGTTCCCATCCGCATCGATCCCACCTTCCTTTCTCCCTTGATTTGCTGTCGCCGCCCCGTTCGCGGCTTGTGGTCTAAATCAACTGAGCAATGAATACTCTAAATGATTCCAGCAATCAAGGGCGCTCCAGGAAAACTCGTCAATAATCGGAAAAAGCGGGAGCGTTGTGAATTTCCTGATCGACAGCCTGTAAAGTCTTGTTATCGGCCATTGCCCCTGCAATCGGACCTAAGGAACTAAGGCCTTGCCGAAGACGAAGAACAAGAAAGATGGCGTCGAACAGATTGTCGCCAAAGCATTCGCGCACCCCCTGCGGGTGCAGATTTTGATCATTCTCAACGAGAAGATCGCCAGCCCGAACATGCTCGCTCAGCAGCTCGACGAGAGCCTCAACCTCGTCGCCTACCACGTGCGCGTGCTGGAGAAATACGACTGCATCGAACTGGTCGATACGAAGCAGCGCCGCGGCGCCACCGAGCACTTCTACCGCGCCACCCGCCGTCAGCTACTCACCGATGACCAGTGGGCACAGATGCCGGCCAGCCTGCGACCAGGAATGGCCGCAGCCGTTCTCAAATCGATCTTTGAGGACATCGAGGCCGCGTCCAAGGCGGGGACGCTCGAGGAGGTCGATGAGCTTCACATCAGCCGCACCCCGATGGTCCTCGACAAAGAGGGCTGGAGCGATGTCGCCAACCTCCTGAACGGATCGCTCGACAGGCTCTTGGAGATTCAGGCCGAATCCGCCAAGCGTCTCGGTGAGAGCAAAGAGGACGGCACGATCAGCCGCGTGCACCTGCTCCACTTCAAGGCGCCTAACGCCGACGAACTGAAGAAAGCAGCTTCAGCCGACGAGGCTAAGCCGGCCGCTTCCTAGGTTCCTGTAGTTCCGCCAGCCGGCGGCGTCGCTTTCCAGTCGAGCGACGTCGGCGGAGGGGCACTCCCGCGGACGTTCGCGGCGAGACATAGATGTTTCAGTTGCTGATCCTTGCGGGAATGGAGTGATGTCGAAACCATTCCTTGAGGAGGAGGGAGCTGCGATGAGCAACGGGAACGCGCAGGCGGGGACGATCGAGACCCAGGTCCCTGCACGCCTTGATCGGCTGCCCTGGTCCCGCTTCCACTGGATGGTGATCATCGGCCTCGGCACCGTCTGGATCCTCGACGGCCTCGAGGTGACGATCGTCGGCAGCATCGGCGACCGGCTGACCGAAAAGGGCAGCGGCATCGTCCTCGATGCCAGTCAGATCGGCACCGCCGCCGCCTTCTACGTCGGCGGAGCCTGCTTGGGGGCGCTCTTCTTCGGCCAGCTGACCGACCGACTCGGGCGCAAGAAACTCTTCCTCGTCACCCTCGGCGTCTACATCATCGCCACGATCGCCACCGCCTTCTCCTGGACCGCCTGGTACTTCTATCTCTGCCGCTTCCTCACCGGCGCCGGCATCGGCGGCGAGTACGCGGCGATCAACTCGGCGATCGACGAGCTGATCCCGGCTCGGGTCCGCGGCCGCGTCGACCTGATCATCAACGGCAGCTACTGGGTTGGGGCCGCGGCCGGCGCCTTCGCCGCGGTGGCGCTGCTCGACACGAGCCTCTTCGCGATGGACGTCGGCTGGCGCCTCGCCTTCGGGATGGGCGCGATCCTCGGCGTCACGATCCTGATCGTCCGCCGCCACGTGCCCGAGAGCCCGCGCTGGCTCTTCATCCACGGCCGCGAGGAGGAGGCCGAGGAAATCGTCGAGAACATCGAGCGCGAAGTCCAGGAGAGCACCGGCCAGGAGCTCTCCGAACCGGACCGCACGCTCGTCGTCCACCAGCGCGAGCGGATCCCGTTCCGCGAGATCGCCGCCACCGCGTTCAGGAAATATCCGCGCCGAACGATCCTCGGGCTCTCGCTCTTCGTCGGCCAGGCTTTCCTCTACAACGCCGTCACCTTCGACCTGGGGACGCTGCTGGGCGAATTCTTCGAAGTCAGCTCGGGGACGATCCCGATCTACATCGCGATCTTCGCCGCCTCCAACTTCATGGGCCCGCTGCTGCTCGGCCGCTTCTTCGACACCCTCGGACGCAAACCGATGGTCACCGGCACCTACCTGATCTCGGCGATCCTGACCGCGATCCTCGCCGTCATGCTGCTGGGCGAAGGCCTCACCACCTGGTCGTTCATGGCCTTCATCATCGCGATCTTCTTCTTCGCCTCCGCCGGCGCCAGCTCCGCCTATCTGACGGTGAGCGAGATCTTCCCGATGGAGACCAGGGCGCTCTCGATCGCCTTCTTCTACGCGGTCGGCACCGCCGCCGGCGGGATCGTCGGGCCGCTCCTCTTCGGCCACCTGATCGCCAGCGGCAGCCAGGACCAGGTCGCGACCGGGTTCTTCATCGGCGCCGTGGTGATGTCGATCGGGGCGATGGCCGAGCTCTTCTTCGGCGTCAGGGCCGAGCAGAAACAGCTCGAGGACATCGCCGAACCGCTGACCGCCGAGGGCAGCGAGGGTGCCGAGGGCGCCCGGCCGGAGACCGCCGAGCCGGCCCCGCGCCCCGCCGGCAGGCGGCGCCAGCCCGGGCGCTGGCGCCCCGGCCCCGGTCCGCTCTCCTCGGCGCGGGCGATGGGCGTCTCCGGGCCGCACCCGCCGGTGCCGCTCGACAGCGAGGTCTCGATGATCGAGAACGCCCTGCGCGAGAAAGGCAGCGCCAACCGGCGCGAGCTCGCCCGCCGCGTCGGCGGTCGCTACTGGGGCCCCGGCCGCTTCAACGAGGCCTTGCGCGAGGTGGTCTCCCGAGGCGGCGCCAAACGCCTGCCGGGGGGAGAGTTCGCATCGGCGGACGGCTCCTCGGCCGATCGCGGCGCCACCAGTCCCAGCTGACCGCAGGGCGGTACCCGCTTGTCGGTATGGTTGCCGTGACGGTACGTAACCGTCGCGCTGCACAGCTTCGGACTGACGCTCTCAGGGCAGCGACGTTGGATAAGTATCGCCGCCCAATCACCGATGCTGTGAACGAGACCCCGAGAAGCGGAGACCAGGTGAGTCCAGGACCAGGCGAGGGCCTGGCCAGCGAGCGCATGCTCTGGGCGCGGTTCGTCAAAGACCGCGATCCGGCGATCCGCGAGGAGCTGGTGCGGCGCTACCTGCCGTTCGCGAAAAACCTGGCCCTGCGATACCGCGGCGCCAGCGAGTCCTTCGACGATCTCCTGCAGGTGGCGAGTCTCGGCCTCGTCAACGCGATCGACCGCTTCGACCCCGACCGCGGCGCCCCCTTTACCGCCTTCGCCTCGCCGACCATCCTCGGCGAGCTGAAGCGCCACTTCCGCGATCGTGTCTGGACGGTGCGGGTGCCGCGCGGTCTCCACGACCGCATGGCCGAAGTCGAGAAAGCGATCTCCGAGCTGACCGTCCAGCTGCAGCGCTCTCCCTCGGTTCCCGAGATCGCCGAGCGGCTCGAAGTCGACCCGACCGACGTGCTCGAGGTCCTGGAGGCGAACCACAACCGGCGCCCGCTCTCGCTCGACCGCCCGGTCGGCGGCGAGGACTCCGAAGAATCCCCGGCGGCGGAGTGGGTCGGCGACGAAGACTCGGGCTACGAACTGGTCGAGGACAAACTGGCGCTGGAGGGGGCCCTCCCCCACCTCGACGAGCGCGAGCGCCTGGTCCTGCAGCTGCGCTTCGTCGAGGACCTGACGCAGTCGCAGATCGCCGAGCGGATCGGCCACTCGCAGATGCACGTCTCCCGCATCCTCCGGCGCACGCTGGAGCGGATCCGGGCCGAGGTGGCGGAGCAGAGCGCCGCCGCTGAGACCGACGGCTAGAGCCCGTTCCGGCCTTTTAGCTCGGCGAGAGGGAGGAGATCCCGACGACGAGGTACTCGCCTTCGTCGCCGTCCTCGACCCGCAGCTCGTCGGTCAGCGCCTCCAGCGAGCCGCCCACCTCAGGCAGCTCGAAGCTGGCGCGCAGGCGCTCGGCGCCGCCGTGGGTCATCGGCCCGACCTTGAGCTCGATCCCCTGCGGCAGCTCGGCGATGCTGAGCGAGACGTGGCCGTCGGTGAAGCCCTGCGGGGCGCGGGCGGAGATCGCATCGCTGAGCAGCATCGTGTCGGAGAGGCGGTCGACGCTGATGTCCTGGCGGGCGGCGAGGGCGGAGAGCGCCCGGCTCAGCACCGGGCCGACGATCTCCGGCGGCCCGACCCTGATCCGGGTCGCATCGTCGGCGGCAACGGCGAAGGTGGAACCGCTGCTGGCGCCGTCCTCGCGGGCGGCCAGCGGCAGGTGCATGCGGATCTCGGTGCCTTTGTCGGCACCGCCCTTGATCTCGAAGCTGCTGGAGAGCGCGGCGATCAGGGTGAGGCCGATCCGCAGGCTGGGTCGCTCGACGTCGGGGCGCGGCCGAATGCCGCTGCCGTGGTCGCGAATGACGACGGTGAGGCCGTCGCCGTCGCTTTCGGCCTCAACCTCGAGCGGGCCGGGCTCCATTCCCGCGTAAGCGTGAACGACGACGTTCATCGAGGCCTCGGTGACGACGGTCTTCAGGTCGGCAAGCGAGGCCTCGTCCATCCCCAGCCGTTCCGCCAGACCTGCCAGCGCGTGCCGGACGACAGCCACGTTCTCGGCCCGTGCCGGGAGGGACATTTGAAGCCCCGAGCGATCATTGGTTGAGGTATTCAATATTCCAGCCTGCCCCCAGGAACCTCGAGGCTCGTTAACGAAGTCGCGAGCATATCCGGCTGTCTCGCATCAAGAGGTGCTTACCCCTGCCACGGGGGCGCAAAACGCCAGCCGGACATGCCGGCCTCCTACGGTAGGATCCGGGGCGGTGAATCCAGCCCCGTTCGAAGTCAAAATGGGAGACGTCGAGCATGGTGTCCGGACGATTTCGGTCCGTGGCGAGCTCGACTTGAGCACCGCGCCCGAACTCGAGGGGCCGCTGGAGCAGGCCTTGGACGGCGGCGACGGTTCGGTTCTGATCGACCTTTCCAGCTGCGAGTTCATCGACTCGACCGGGATCGCCCTGATCGTGCGGGCCTGGCAGCGCCTCGACAGCGGCGAAGACGGTCGCGCGCTGGTCATCTGCAGCGGCAACGAACAGGTCCGTCGCGTGCTGGAGATCACCGGCCTCGAGCTCTCGATTCCGGTCCACGGCACCCGCGACGAGGCCCTCGCCGCGATGGCCGGCTGACCGGCCGCCGATGTCCCCCCAGCCTCGCCGCCCCCGGCTCCCCCGGGAGCTGTTCGAGACCCGCAGCCACGCCTGGCACTCGCTAGGCCTCGGCGACGAGCTGGCGCCCCGCTTCTCCAAACGCCAGTTCGGCGGCCTGCTGCTGGCGCTGCTGCTGATCGCCGGGACGCTCTTCGTCTACTACAACCGCCACAAGATCGCCCCCGGCTACGGACAGTGGGTGCGCGCCGGGACCGTGGCGATCCTGATCATCGTCGGCACGGCGGCGACCCACTGGCTCGCCCGCGGCCTCTCCCCCCGGCTCTACCGCCGGCTCGATCCGGCCACCGCCGGCACCACCGGCTTCGTCATCCGCCTGCTGGCGACGACCGCGGTCGTCGTCCTGGCGCTGCGGATCGCCGGCGTCACCGCCAGCACCCTCGCCGTCGGCGGCGCCTTCACCGCCGTTCTGCTCGGCTTGGCCGCGCAGCAGGCGCTGGGCGGGATCTTCGCCGGCATCGTCCTGCAGAGCACCCGCCCCTTCCGGGTCGGCGAACGGGTGCGGCTGGTCGGCGGCGCGCTGGCCGGCTCGATCGAGGGAACCGTCTCCTCGCTCGGCCTCTTCTACACGACCCTGAGCCAGGGAGCCGACCGGCTGATGGTCCCCAACAACGTCCTCCTCAGCCTCGTCGTGGTGCCGCTGCGCGAGCCCGACAAAGTCGACGTCCGCGTCCGCTTCCCGATCCAGACGAGCCCGAAGCAGGTCGAGGACCGCCTCCTCCAGTCGATCACCGTCCCCACCCGCTACAAACCGAGCGTCGCCCTGGAGGAACTCGACGCCGACGGCGTGGTCTTCCGCGTCAACGCGACCCCCCTGCGTCCCGAAGACGGCTCAAAATTGGCCGAGGAGGTCCTGGAGGCGCTGCGCCGCGAGGAACCGGCCGAGTCGCGGCCTAATTGAAGATCAGGATCGCGGTGTTGATGACGATCGCCAGCGGCGTGATCGTCAGCGCCAGGGTGCGGAAGAACTTGGCGAAACCACCGCGGTAGCGGATGCTCTCGAAGATGCCGAGGCCGACGACGTGGGCGAGGTTGATCAGGGCGACGCCGATCGCGATCAGGATCGCCACCGCTTCCCAGCCCTGCTCGTGGCCGGCGCCGGCGGCGATCGCCGCGGCAAGGATGGCGACGACGATCGTGCCGAAGAGCCCGGCGACCATGCCGGCGAGGTCGGAGCGGGTGAGGCCGGGGATGTAGGCGCCGCCGGCGACTTCCCTGTCGGCGATCGGGTTGACCAAGCCGCGCCCGGTCTCCTCGGTCTCGACGACGTGGTCGGGCTGGTTTTCGGCGTGCTCGAGGACGATCAGCCGCAGCGGCGGCTCGATCGATTCCTGGGCCCGCTCGTAAAGCCCGTTCTCGTACCACTGCTCCTCGCCCTCGGCGTGCTCGAAGATCAGCACTTCGTCGGCTGGGGCTTTCAGCAGCGCGTCCTGCGCCGCCTGCACCGGGTCGGGGTCGCCGACCTCGCCGCTGACCTGGAGGTCGCCCTGGCGCAGCGCCTTCAGGTTGCGCTCCAGCCGCTCCTCGGCCTGCTTCCGCGGCCCGTCGATGTCTCCCAGCGTGTGATGGAGGGGGTTCGCCTCGACCGCCGGCACGACCACGCGCACCTCCACCCCGCTCCCGTTCGAGTTCGCCTGCATCTGCTCGAGCGGCTCGGGGCCGTGAAGCTCGTCGGTAACGATCGCAATCACTCGATGGGGCATCGCCGGCCTCCTAGTCGTTCTTGCGGATCGCCTCGTCGGCGTCCCGGGGGATCTCTTCGTCCGCTTCGCCGAAGGCGGTGTCCGTCGGTTCCTCCGGGCGCCCCGCGTCGCGGTTGGGGAAGCGTTTTTCGTCGCCGTGCTCGGCGTTGTCAACCAGCTCGGCCTCGGCGAGCTCGAAGCCCTCCGCCTCGCCCTCGCCGGCCTCGACCAGCGGTCGTTCGGCGGGATCGTCAACCGGGTCGTCGGGGGTCGGCCCGCCGATCCCGGCGGCTTCGGCGGCGGCGGCATCGGCCTCTTCCTCGGCGATCGGATCGCGCTCTTCCTCGGGTCGGATCTCCTCGCCGCTCATGACGGGCGACGCTCCCCCCAGATACCGGTGGGCGTGTCGTCCTCGTTATGAGGTTGGCGGCCCGGCTGCTCCGGCGGCGCCAGCTTCTCGTCGGCGCGCGGTTTCGAGGCGGCGTAGGCGATGAAGGCGACGAAGCCGATCGCGAAAACGATCAGCGCGAAGATCGGCGACCAGGCGACCGCGATCAGCGCCAGCAGGATGATCAGGACAATCGGTATCAGGTACATGCTCGGCGGTTACCCCTGCCGCCCAGGCACGAAACGCATCTTCTTCCGTTTTCCTCGCCGTCGCGAAGGGGTAGTCGCAGGATGCAAGCGAAAGCGACCCGAAGGAGTGACGATGGGGACTCAAGAGACCGGACAGGTCACCGGAACGAAGGACAAGGACTACAACGTCATCTGGTTCGTCGAGCAGTGCCTCAGCAACGTGCTGCGACTCGAGACCTACATCGACGACGCCGAGCGCGACGGCGACTCCGACCTGGCGGACTTCTTCCGCCGCGCTCAGGAGACCAGCCGCAAGGGCGCCGAGCAGGGCAAGGACCTCCTCCGCTCGCGCCTCTCTTCCTAGGCGGAAAGCACTACTCCGAACTTGTGGGGGTCATAGCCCCCACAAGTTCGGAAGCGTTGCTCAGGAGCCGGTGCTGACCGAGGCGGCGCCGGCCGTACGAGCGGCCATCCAGCCGGCAACGGCGCCAAGTGCGCCGCCGAGGCCGAGCAGCGTCGCGGTCCGCATCGGATCCCGCTTCAGCTTCGAAGCGGTGCCGTGGGCGGTGTGCTTGGCGGCCGACTTGGCCGCCTTGCGAACAAGGGTGTTCTTGACTGACATGCCCAACCCCTACCCGGCGCCCCCGGACCCCTACACCAGCTGCGGGACCGAGAGGCCAGCGCGTAGCGAGAGCGCGTTCGGCGGGGCGAATTCCTCCCAGTCGTTGTTGAAGTAGGCGAAGACCTCGCGGCGCGAGCGCCAGGCGGCGATCCTGCGGCGCCAGTGCTCGATCTCCGAGTGCGAGTAGTTGCCGTTGCGCCCGCGGGCGCCGTGGTGGAAACGAACGTAGGCGAGCTCGCCGACCGGCCGTGCCTCCGGCAGCGGCCGGCGGCCGTCGTGCGGAATCACCAGGGAGGCGCCGTGCTCCTCCAGCAGCCGCATCACCGCCGGGGCGAACCAGCTCGGGTGGCGGAACTCGATGCAGTGGCGGGCCGGCGGCAGCAGCTCCAGGGCGGCGGCGAGGACGGCGTCGTCGCGGTGGAAGTTGCCGGGCAACTGCCAGAGCACCGGACCGAGCTTGCCGCTCTCGCGCAGCGGCTCCAGCGGCTCCCAGAAGCGCTGCAGACCTTGCTCGATCCCGCGCAGCCTTTTCATGTGGGTGAGGTAGCGGCTTCCCTTCACCGCGAAGAGGAACCCGGGCGGCGTCCGCTCGACCCAGCCTTCCACCGCCTTGCGCTTGACCAGGCGGTAGAAGGTGTTGTTGACCTCGACGGTGTCGAAGATCTCGGCATAGCGTTCGAGCCAGCGCGCCGGCGGCACGTCCTTGTAGATGCCGCGCCGCCAGGAGTCGTAGACCCAGCCCGAACAGCCGATCCGCACATCTTTCATCGCCAGCCGGGTACCCCGGCCGCTATGGAACTGAACGCGATCCTCGACGTCGACGGCACCCTCGTCGACACCAACTACCACCACGCGCTCGCCTGGCACCGGGCACTGCACGCCCACGGCCACTCAGTTCAGATGTGGAAAGTCCACCGCCATATCGGCATGGGCGGCGACCAGATCCTCGACACCCTGATCGGCGAGGAGGCGGCGGCGGCCGACGGCGCGGCAATCGCCGAGGCCGAGGGGGAGGCCTACAAAGAGCTGATCGGCGAAGTCGAGCCCCTCGAGGGAGCGCGCGGGCTGATCGAGAAGCTGAAGGACGACGGCGCGACCGTGATCCTCGCCAGCTCCGCCAAGGAGGACGAGGTCGACCACTACCTCGACCTGCTCGACGCCCGCGACCTGGTCGACGGCTGGACCACCTCGGCCGACGTCGAGGCGACCAAGCCCGAGCCCGACCTCGTCAACGCCGCCCTCGAGAAGGCGGGCAACGACAATCACTCGGTGATGGTCGGCGACTCGGTCTGGGACGTCGAGGCGGCGAAGCGGGCGGGAATCCCAACCCTCGCCGTCCTCACCGGCGGCTTCTCCGAAGAAGAGTTGCGCGAAGCCGGCGCCGCCCAGGTAGTCGAAGCGATCAACGACCTGCGGATCGACCGTCAGGCGCTCGCCAAGCTGGCGAAGTAGACGCGGTCAAGAGCCACCCTGCCGAGGTTTTGACACAGGAAAGGGTCGCCCGCAGGCGGCCATTCATAGTTCAGAGTGCAATCTGTCCTGCCGCCCAGCAGTTCCACCGCCTATGTGATGAACAGAGACGATGGGGTTATAACAACGTAGCTGCCAGTCCAGAGGTTTTGCAGATGCCATGCGGTAGCCGGAAGCTACTGCTGCGATCAGGCAAAACTCTCGCTTCCCGAGACAAAGGAGACAGGTCGCCGTAGCGACCTGTCCCTGATGCAGATCAGCGTGACTGCAACGTAATAGGTCGTCTTCCCTATGTAATGAACAGAGACGACGGACTTGTGACCACGTAGCTGCCCGTCCAAGTGCCATTGGACGCGCATAAGAAGTCACTGCCAGTCTCTTTCTGCAGGCTCGTGGTGTTCACGTCGAGTGTTGCCGGGGTCCCGCCTGTTAGGGTCCCGATCTTGACGGAGCCCACTTCAGCGCCGTAGTAGCACCTGGCGATGCCTGTGACGTAGACTTCCACCCTGCTGTTGCGGCTGAAGACTTCGCCTTTGTCATTGATTGTCAGGCTGCCCGAGAATCCCACAGCAGTGTGCGCAGTGCATTTACCAAACGTCAGCCCCGTGGGCGGCGTTCCGCCAGTGAGCGCGCCTTCAGCATGGGTCGTGTTGTTCACGGTAATGGTACCGTGGATTGTTGCTTCGGCACATGTGTCTTCGATGCCGGCTTTCACCACCGCCGTCGTGCCGCTCTCCAGTGACGCGTGGATTGTGCCTGTGAAATGAGTTCCGGCCGGCGATGTGAAAACGTTGGTGGCAGAGGCGCTACCGGCGAACGCCATCAGCGAGGCGGCGGCCACAGCCAACAGGCCGAGCATCTTCAAGTTCTTCATGTGATTTCCCCTTCGGTTTCCCGACGCCTGTGGCGCCCGGTGTCTTAGCGTCCCCCGGCTCTGTTCGGGGACTATCCGGTTTTAGCAAGAGGACCCGAAGCAGTCAAAGACACCTGAGTACGCCGATAGTCGTTGGGAAGCTAGTCCTTTATTTCTCCATGACATTCAACGCATGACTCGCGGTGCGGCACCTTCCGATTCGCCTATGTGAGAAACAGAGACAATGGTTTTGTGACCACGTATTCAGAAAGCCAGGTCGCTTCGGCGGCGCACCAGAAAGGGCTGCTCCCAGCCTCCCTCTTCAGGTGCGTGGTGCTGATATCGATTCTGGCCGGGCTGCCGCCTGTCAGGGTCCCGATTTTGACGGAACCGGTTTCAGCGCCGTAGAAGCAGGTCGCGATACCTGTAACCACGACTTCCACCCTGCTCCCGCTGGTGAAGACTTCACCTTTGTCGTTGATTGTCAGGCTGCCCCCCGTAATGGTGGTGGTGTGATGGGTACAAATGCCTGTATTCACATTACCGTTGCCAAATGCGTGCACTTCAGAGTTGCTGCTAACGGTTCCGGTGGCCGTCGATTGAATGCATGTGTCTTCGATGCCGGCTTTCATTATTGAGGAGGTTCCGGAGGCCATCGTCGCTTCGATCGTTCCTGTGTACTCGGTGCCGGCCGGCGATGTTAGAACTGGGGTGGCTGAGGCACTGCTGGCGAAGGCCATCAGCGAGGCCACCGCAATGACCAGCAGTTGGGGCGTCTTCAGCTGCAACATGTGCTTTCTCCTTTTGTTCCCGCCGCTCATTCGGCGTCGGTCTCATTCCAAGGATGGCCCGCCCGATGGCGGGCCATCCTTACGCGGAGTCGTATGACCCGCGGTACAGCAACTCAAAACGCCTATTTGACGAGCAGCGTGTCCGGAGTTGTGACCACGTAGCTGCCGGTCCAGGTGCCTGCCGAAGCGCAGAAGAAGGTGTTGCTCCCTGACAACCTCTGCAGCGTCGTAGTGTTGACGGCGAGTTTCGCTGTGGTGCCGCCGGTCAAGGTCCCGATTTTGACGGGGCTACCGCTTTCTTGACCATAGAAGCAGGTCGCAATACCTGTGACTATGATCTCGATTCGCAAGCCACTGGCGTATAACGCGCCGGTGTTGTCGAATATCCAGAAGCCCGTTATTATTATTAGGGTGTGCTGGGTGCATTTTCCTAACGTCAAGGTCGAAAGGGCCTCTTCAGCGTTGGTTTCGTTGTTGGTGCTAACCGTGCCAGACGCTGTCGATTCGGTGCATGTATCTTCGATGCCTGCTTTGATCAAGGTCGAGGTTCCGCTTTGAAGCGTGGCGTGAATAGTGCCTGTGTACTCGGTGCCGGACGGAGATGTGAGGGTCGGAGCAGCAGAGGCGCTGCCAGCGAATGCCAGCAGCGCCGCGGCGACCACCAGCAGCAGGCCGAGCGTCTTCAGGATCTTCATGTGATCCTCCTTTGGTTCCCCGGCACCTGCGGCGCCGGTATCTCGTTGCCCCCCCGGGCTGCTGCTTGGGGGGCTGCTGAGGTTCTAACAGAGGCCGGAGTTGCAGTCAAAAATATCTGAGTATTTTGCAAAGAGGGCTTGCCACTCCGCATCTTCCGCAATGAAGGCCGGGAAAGCCGAAAATTGAGGTTGGCCTGCGGCTTGGAGATCGAGGAGCTTTTGCCCATGGCCGAGGAGAGGCAAGGGAGGGCCGACCAGGAACTGGTGCGGGCGCTGTCGCATCCGATCCGGCTGGAGATCCTGCAGGCGCTGCAGGATCGGATCGCCAGTCCGGCTGAACTCTCGCGCGCGATCGATCGACGACCTGGGGTCGTCTCCTACCACGCCACCACCCTGCTTCGCTGCGGCTGCCTGGAACTCGCCCACAGCCGCGGCCGGCGGGGCGCGATCGAGAACTTCTTTGCCGTCACGCCCCGCTCGTTTTCCAGTAACGGCAACTAGCTCTTCGATTCGCCGGAGCTCGCCTTTTCCTTGTTGACGGTGCGGGCGGCGATCTCCTCCGCCCGTTTCTCGGAGCGCCCTGATTCCTTCTCGCTCTTTTTGATGTGTTTGTACTGGCGGTCGCGTTTGCTGCCTTTTTTGACACCGCGTGGTGGCATCGCCATTGCCTCCTCGTGATCTTGCTGGTTGGCCGGGGTTAACCGACGTTCGTCTTCTCGCGCTGGCCCTCGTGCACGCCCTCGGCGAACTCCTCGACGATCTTGGCGTTGAAGGCTTCGAGGTCATCCGGTTTGCGGCTGGAGACGAGGCCCTGGTCGACGTGTACTTCCTCGTCGACCCAGTTGGCGCCGGCGTTCCGCAGGTCGGTCTCGAGGCTGGGCCAAGAGGTGAGGGTGCGGCCCTCGGCGACGCCGGCGTCGATCAGCGTCCACGGTCCGTGACAGATCACGCCGACCGGCTTGCCGGCGGCGAAGAAGCCGCGCACGAACTCCAGCGCCTCCGGTTTGGTCCGCAGCTGGTCGGGGTTGGCGACTCCACCCGGCAGCACCAGGCCGTCGTATTCGCTCGCGTCGGCCTCGCCGACGCTGCGATCGACGTCGAAGGTGTCGCCCTTGTCGAGGTGGTTGAAGGCCTGGACCTCGCCGGCTTCCGGGGCCAGCAGCTCGGCCTCGGCGCCCGCCTCCCGCACTGCCTTCAGCGGCTCGACCAGCTCGACCTGCTCGACCCCCTCGTTCGAGGTCAGGAATGCGATTTTCTTGTCCTGCAGGCGATCGGACATGATTGCTCCTCCCGTTGCTCTCGCTTGACGATTTCTCCCTCTCGGTTACCCGAGCCGGGCGTGAGCGAAAACGGGAAGAACGGCTACCGCAGCGCGACTTGGGCGTGCGTGGCTTTCGCGGGGCCAGCTACCGGCCGGCCTTGCCCGTCCCGGCGCTGCCAGCCGAGCTCGAAGGTCAAGGGCACCTGGACCTTCTCTTTCGCCAGGCACCGCGGACACGAGGTCCAGGATGACGCCGCCTGGGCTGAATATCCGCTCCCGCAGTTGTCGCACCGAAACATGACTCCCCTCTTTCTTCCCGTCCGTCTAAACCCGTCGGGCGCTCCACTACCCTTGGGCCAAGCGGCGAAAACTCCGGTTACCTCAAACTGGTGACCGTCACCAGGGGAAGGATCGAGGGGGTAGTTTTCTGAGCGCGATGAAAGAGCCACAGGAACTCGAGCTGTGGCGTTACCTGCAGAGCCAGCGCGAACTGGCGGCGCGCCTGATCGAAGGCGACTCGCTCGAGCAGGTGGCGCCCCGGTTCCTCGAAATCGTCGCCGGCCTGTTGCGGTGGGAGGCGGGGGCGATGTGGGAAGTCACCGGCGAGTCCGAGCCCCTGCGACTGGTGGCCGGCTGGAGCACGCCCGAGCTCGACGCCCGGCCGCTCTGGCGACGCAGCCGCGAGCTCAACTTCCACCGCGGCACCGGACTGCCCGGCGACGCCTGGGACACCGGCCAGATCGCCCTCGCGCCCGACTATCGCGATTACCCGACCACCGCCCCCCGCTACGAGGTCTCCGCCCAGCTCGGCCTCGAGGCGGCGCTGGCGATCCCGGTACCGCTTGGGGACCCCGAGGACGTGCTCGCGGTCGCCGAGTTCCACACCCTCTCCTTCGAAGCCCAGTCGCAGGAGCTGCTGGGCCTGCTGGCCGGTTTCGCCGACCAGCTCGGCACGTTCATCGCCCGCCGCCGCGCAGAGGCGAAGAGCGCTGAGGCCGAGCGCTTCCGCCAGCACCTCGCCGAGGTCGTCCGCGGCACCCAGGACGCCGTCCTGAGCAAGGACCTCGAGGGGATCGTCACCAGCTGGAACCCGGCCGCTGCGCGCCTCTACGGCTATACGGCCGAAGAAGCGGTCGGCCGCCACATCTCCTTCATCGTCCCGCCTGACCACAAGAACGAGGAGAAAGTGATCCTCGAGCGGGTGATGCGGGGCGAACGCCTCGACACCTACGAGACCGAGCGGATCCGCGCCGACGGCGCCCGCATCTCCGTCTCCCTCACCGTCTCCCCCATCCGCAGCCCCATGCGCGGCCTGATCGGCGCCTCGGTCGTCGCCCGCGACATCACCGCGCAGGTGCGGCGGCGGCGGGCGCAGGAGTTCCTCGTCGCCGCCAGCCGCCTGCTCGACACCTCGCTCGACCCCGAAGAGACGGCGCGGACGATCGTCTCCACCGCCGTCCCCGAGCTGGCCGAGCTCTGCCTGATCGACTTCCGCCGCCCTGACGGCTGGTACGGCGACACCATCGTCGCCGGCGCCAACCCGGAGATGGCGGTCCGGCTCGAGCAGATCCGCCGCGACCAGCCGCTCGACCCGGCCGGCGAGCACCCGGTGGCGCAGGTGCTGCGCCTGAACCAGCCGATGATCTGGCGCGACCTGAAGGCGCCGGATGTGGTCGACAAGGTCTCCCAGAACGAGGACCACCTGCAGCTGATGCGCGACGCCGGCTACAACTCCGCCGCGGTGGTGCCGCTGATCGCCCGCGGTCGCACCCTCGGCGCCCTCTCCTTCCTCCACGCCAACGGCGACCTCCGCTACGACCCCGGCGACCTCGACTTCCTCTCCGAGCTCGGCGAGCGGGCGGCGCTGGCGCTCGACAACGCCCGCCTCTACCGCGAGCGCGACCGGGTTGCGAAAAGCCTGCAGCGCGGCCTGCGGCCGCCGCGCCCGGCCGAGGTCGAGGGTCTCGACGTCTCCGTCGTCTTCGAGGCGGCCGGGGAGGGGATCGAGATCGGCGGCGATCTCTACGACGTGCTGCCGAGCGACCACGGCTGCTGGGTCCTGGTCGGCGACGTCGCCGGCAAGGGCAGCACCGCGGCCAGCGTCTCGGTCGCCGTCCGCCACTCGGTGCGTGGGTTGACGCGGGAGATCGGCGAGCCCGACGAGGTGCTGCGGCGGGTCAACGAACTGCTGCTCGCCGGCGACAGCCTCAACGACTTCGCGACCGCGATGCTGGCCTGCCTGCGACGCGAGGACTCCGGCTGGAAGATCACCCTCGCCTCGGCCGGGCATCCGCCGGCGGTGCTGACCGGCGCGGACGGGCCGGAGCTGCTCGGCGGCGGCACCGTGCTCGGTGCCTGGCGGGAGGCGAACGTGGAGCTGCATCAGCGCCGCCTCGAGCCGGGGGCGACGCTCGCCCTCTGTACCGACGGCTGGCTCGAGGCCGGCCCGGTCACCACCCACCAGGGGCCCGAGGTCTTCGCCGAGATGACGCAGGCGCTGGCGGGACTGGAGCTCGACGAGCTGACCGAGCGGCTGCGGGCCGACGCCGTCACCCGCAGCTCGGGGACCCTGCGCGACGACCTCGTCGTCCTCGCCGTCCGCCCCCGGGCGACCTCGGACGATGCCGAGGTGCCGCGGGAGCAGCTGGCGGTCGGAACTAGCTAGAGCGTTTCGCGGCTTTTTTGGTTTTCCGCGCCGCTGGTTTTTTCGCCCGAGCTTTCGATGGGCGTGCTTTTTTCGCCGCGGCTTTGGATTTTGATTTCGCCGCGGCTTTCGGTTTCGACGAGTTCGCTTTTTTCGTTTTGCGACCCGAGGAGGCGGCGCGGCGCTGGGAGGCCGGGATGTCAGACCGCACGACCGCGTTCGTCAGCTGTTTGATCTGACCGAGCAGGAAGCCGGCCATCCGTTCCTCCTCGCGGCGGATCGCTTTCGCGAGTTTGGCCGTCTCGGAGTCGCCGACTTTCTGGGCGAGCGTCTCGATCCCGAGGTAAGTGGCGATCTCCTCGTGCTCGTTCCAGTACTCGGTCTTGGCGTTCTTCAGCAGTTTCTCCGCCTCGCTGTCACCGCGGATCGCGTGCAGCGGACCCTTCGCCATCGCCGCGACTTTGCCGACGGCGCCCTGCAGCGTCTGCCCACCGCCGCCGAGTTTCTTGATCCGACGCTCGACCTGTTTGGCGTGGCTTTTCGTCTCTTTGAGGTGCTGTTGCAGCCGTTTTTTGTACGGGCCCTTCTCGGTCATCCCGATGTGGGCCTGCAGGGCGGCCTCCAGTTCGCGCTCCTTGCCGTAAGCCTCGCTCAGGTACTGGACCAGCTTTGCGTCGCGCTCGTTGATGTCCGCCATCGCGGTTTGCGCCTCCTCGTTCTTGGTGCTGATTCTGTTGGTGGTCTGGGGTTGGTGCCGAATCGTGTTGATGAAAAGAGTTACCCAGCGCTATTAGCGTGAAACTGGGCGCGCGGAGGGTAATGGCTGCGGGTGCGAATGCTCGCCCGCCTCATCGTCGCCCTCCGTTTCCTCATCGTCCCCGCCTGGATCGCGGGGGCGATCTGGGTGAGCTTCAGCCTGCCCTCGGTCTTCGGCGCCGAAGCCAACGACCTCGGCAGTCTGCTGCCGCGCGACTCGAAGGCGATCGAAGTCGAAGAAGAGGGGATCGAGACCTTTGGCCTGCCGGTGCTGAGCCGGACGATGGTCGTCGCCCACCAGCCCGGCGACTTCTCGCTGGACCAGGGCAAAGCGGCGGCGCGCTTCATCGCCGGGGTCGACGAGGTCCCCGAGCGCCGGGCCGAGTTGCGGGCGGTGCCGCTGCTCGACGCGCCCGGACTGCTGGAATCGAAGCGGCTCGGCTCGACCCTCGTCGTCTACCTCTACGTCGACCCGGCGCTGGGGGAAAACGAACAGACCGAAGCGGTCGACGGCTTCGCCGACGAACTACAGAAGACCACGGGCGCCGAGACCGTCCACGTCACCGGCGCCGTTCCCGCCAGCCGGGCGGAAACGAACATCGCCAACCGCGACCTGCTCTGGGTGACGGCGGCGACGATCGCCCTCGTCGTCGTCATCCTCGCGCTCTACTTCCGCTCGATCGGGATCCCGCTGCTGGGACTGGGGACGGTGGCGATCGCCTACCTGGTCGCCGACCACGTGCTCGGCTGGGCCAGCGAGCGGTACTCGATCTCGATCCCGCGCGAGGTCGACCCGGTGATCGTCGCCCTGCTCTTCGGGGTGCTGACCGACTACCTCGTCTTCTTCGCCTCCGACTACCGGCGCCACCTGCAGGAAGGGCTCAATTCCTGCGAAGCGGTGACCGAGGTGACGACCGAGCTGCTGCCGGTGATCTCGACCGCGGCGCTGATGATCGCCGGGGCGACGCTGACCCTGCTGCTTTCCGGGGTGCGCTTCCTCTCCGCCTTCGGGCCGGGGATGGCGGTCGCGGTGGTGGTCGGCGCCGCGGTCGCGCTCACCTTCATCCCGGCGATGCTGGCGATCTTCGGGCGGCTCCTGCTCTGGCCGAGCTGCCCGAACCCGGAGACGAGCGGAGCGCACCCGCAGGAGCAGGGGCCGCGGGGGCGGGTGGTCGGTTTCGCCGCCCACCATCCGGCCGTCGTCTCGATCCTCTGCCTGGCGCTGCTGGTGGCGGCGGCGAGCGGGTTGCGCAAGCTCGAGCTCGGCAACCCGATCATCAGCGGCCTGCCGCACTCGACCGACGTCCGCCAGGGCTACGAGACCGCAAGCGAAACGCTGGGGCCGGGCGTGGTCGGGCCGACGATGCTGATGCTCGAAGAACCCGGGATCGGCGAAAAGCAGCGCCAGCTTGCCTCGCTGCAGCTGGCGCTGGGCGAACAGGACGGAGTGGCGGAAGTGATCGGGCCGGTGCTCGAACCCCAAGGCGAACGCCCCTACGGGATCCTCGTCTCCGAGAGCGGCAATGCGGCCCGCTACGTCCTCGTCCTCAGCGCCGACCCCGATGGCTCGGAAGGGACGCGGATTCTCGGCGAACTCGAAGACGGCATGCCGGGAATGCTCGAAGACGCGGGGCTGGGTTCGGCCGAGGTCGGGATGACCGGCGACACCTCGATTGCCGCCGAACTGAACGGCGACACCTGGAGCGCCTTCGAGCGGGTGACGCCGGCGGCGCTGCTCGTCCTCCTCGTCCTGCTCTGGGTGCTGGTGCGCAGCCGCATCGCCCCGCTTTACCTGGTGGGAGTGAGCGTGTTGACGGTGGCGGCGGCGCTGGGGCTGACCGTCTACTTCTTCCAGGACCTGCTCGGCTACGGCGAGCTCGCCTTCTTCGTCCCGATCGCGACGGCGATCCTGCTGCTGGCGCTCGGCGCCGACTACAACGTCTTCCTGATCAGCCGGATCTGGAACGAGGCCGAGCGCCAGGACCTGCGCCCGGCGATCCGCACCGCCGGCTCGCGGGCGGCGCGGGCGATCACCGTCGCCGGGATGATCCTCGCCCTCTCCTTCGCCGCCGTCGCCCTGATCCCGATCGCGGCCTTCCGCGAGCTCGCCTTCGCCCTCAGCGTCGGCCTCCTGATCGACACCCTGCTAGCGCGGACCCTGCTAATCCCGGCGTTAGTGAGCCTCTTCGGCCGCGACTAGCATCACCCGATGCTCGCCACCCTGATGACGACTCTGGCGCTTGCCGCAGGGGGACATGCCGCGCGGCCGCCGATCGTGAGCTGGCCGATTCCGTTCGGGGCGAAACGGAAGCGGGAGATGGCTGCTTACTCCGAGCGGCACTACGGAGAACGGACTTGGCGACTGCGGCACCCGCACGTGATCGTCGAGCACATGTCGCAGACGAGCAGCGCCCGCGCCGTCTACAACACCTTCGCGCCCGACGTGCCCGACGTCGAGTTGCACGAGCTGCCCAACGTCTGCTCGCACTTCGTGATCGGCTCCTCGGGACGAATCTTCCGCCTCGTCAACCTCCGCACCCGCTGCCGCCACACCGTCGGGCTCAACTGGACGGCGATCGGGATCGAGCACGTCGGCTACGGCGACGGCGACGTGCTCGGCGACCGCCGTCAGCTGCGCGCCTCGCTGCGCCTGACGCAGTGGCTGCGCTGCAAGTTCCACGTCCGCGTCCACGACGTGATCGGCCACGCCGAGAGCCTCAGCTCCCCCTACCATCACGAGCTGGTGCCAAGCCTGCGCCGCCAGACCCACGGCGACTGGCGTCACTCTTCGATGCGGGTCTACCGGAGCAAGCTGCGGCGCCTCGGTAGCTGCTCCGGGTAGACGGCGCAGGCGATCCCGAAGTTTCGACTTTCGATGTCGATTTCGCCCTCGCCCGTTCGTCATTGAGGTAAAAGGGCGGAACCGCCGCCCCCCACCAAGGAGGACCCAGATGCGCTTCATGATGTTCATGTACCCCGAGATCGAGGAGAAGGACTGGAACCCGACGGCTGAGGCCGTGGCGGCGATGAGCCGCTACAACGAGGAGCTGCGCAAGGCTGGGATGTTGCTCTCGCTGGACGGGCTGCGGCCGCCGAGTGACGGCGGCGTCGTCTCCTTCAGCGACGGCAAGGCGACGATCACCGACGGGCCGTTCGCGGAGGCGAAGGAGGTCGTCGGCGGCTACTGGCTGATCCAGGCGCGCTCGAAGGAGGAGGCGCTGGAGTGGGCGAGCCGCTGCCCTGGCGAGAACTGCAAGATCGAGGTACGGCAGGTGTTCGAGATGGAGGACTTCCCGCAGGACGTGCAGGAGGCAGTCGAGGAGAACTTCGGCGGCTGACGTGGCGGACGCCGCGCGCGCGATCGAGGCGGTATGGCGGATCGAGTCCGCCCGCCTCGTCGCGGGCCTGGCCAGGATGGTCCAGGATCTCGGCCTCGCCGAGGACCTGGCCCAGGACGCGCTCGTCGCGGCGCTGGAGAAGTGGCCGCGGGACGGCGTCCCCGACAACCCCGGCGCCTGGCTGATGGCGACGGCGAAGAACCGGGCGATCGACCGGATGCGGCGGGAGTCGAATTTCCGGAGCAAGCAGGAGGAGATCACCCGCGAGACCGGGGCGCTGTTCGCGATGGAGCGCTCCGACTTCGAGGCGGCGGCCGACGAGGAGATCGGCGACGACCTGCTGGCGCTGATCTTCACCTGCTGCCATCCGCTGCTCTCCCGCGAGGCGCGGGTGGCGCTGACCCTGCGGCTGCTCGGCGGTCTGACGACACCGGAGATCGCCCGCGCCTTCCTCGCCTCCGAGGCGACGATCGCGCAGCGGCTGGTGCGGGCGAAGAAGACCCTGCGCGAGGCGCGGGTGCCGTTCGAGGCGCCGCGGGGGGCGGAGCTCGACGAGCGGCTGCCGTCGGTGCTGGAAGTCGTCTACCTCGTCTTCAACGAGGGCTACGCGGCGAGCGCCGGCGAGGACTGGGTGCGCCGCGACCTCTGCGAGGAAGCGCTGCGCCTCGGCCGCATCCTCGCCGAGCTGGCGCCGCGGGAGCCGGAGGTGCACGGCCTGGTGGCGCTGCTGGAGATTCAGGCCTCGCGGCTGAACGCCCGCCACGGGGCGAACGGGAAGCCGATCCTCCTGCTCGACCAAAACCGCGGCCGCTGGGACCCGCTGCTGATCGTCCGCGGCCGCCGGGCCTTGGAGCGGGCGGAAGGCCTGCCGGGCCCGCTCGGCCCCTATTGCCTCCAAGCCGCGATCGCCGCCTGCCACGCCGGCGCGATCCGCGCCGAGGAAACCGACTGGGTGAAGATCGCCGCCCTCTACGACGCCCTCTCCCAGATCCAGCCCTCCCCCGTCGTCGAGCTGAACCGAGCCGTGGCGGTGGGAATGGCGTTCGGCCCCGAGGCCGGCCTCGCCCTGATCGAAGAGATCAAGGGCGAGAAGGCCCTGGCCAACACCTACCTCCTCCCCAGCGTCCACGGCGACCTGCTGGAGAAAGCCGGACGGCGGAGCGAGGCGGCCGCCGAGTTCAAACGCGCCGCCGAACTAACCCAAAACGCACAGGAGCGTGACCTCCTCCTCCGCCGCGCCCGAACTGCATCAGATTCTCCACCTGGCAGGGGGGAAATCTGATGCAGTTCGCTAACCGCCCTCGGCGAGGCGGGCGATTCCGTCCTTCTCGAGGCGGTGGATGATCCAGTCGTCCAACCGCTGCGCCCCCAGGCCCTCGTAGAACTTCAAGGCGGGTTCGTTCCAGTCGAGGGCGACCCACTCGAGGCGGACGTGGCCGCGGTGGTGGGCTAGCTGGGCGAGGTGCTCCATGACCGCGCGGCCGATGCCGCCGCGGCGGTGCTCGGGGCGGACGTAGACGTCCTCGAGCCAGATGCCCGAGCGGCACTCGAAGCTGGAGAAGGTGGTGAAGAAGATCGCGTAGCCGATCGCTTCGCCATCGCTGGTCTCGATCAGGAGCGCCTCGGCGGCCTTCTCCTCGCACAGGGTGCGGCGCAGGATCTCGGCGTCGCCGGCGACCTTGTCGGCGAGTTTCTCGTACTCGGCAAGCTCGAGGATCAGGTCGAAGACGAGCGGCACGTCCGCTTCGGTGGCGGCACGAATCTGGACGTCGTTGGCGTCGGCCATCACTGCGGCAGCCTAGGCGACCGACGGCATCTCAGCCGCGGCCGGCAAGGCGCGGCAGCACCTTGTCTTTGTAGGTCTCGATCGCCCCCAGCGGGTCGGCACCGGAGTTGTTCATCAGGGCGACGATCGTCGCCCCCAGCCCTTCGACCTCGCGGATCCGCTCGACGTGGGTCTCGGGATCGGCGGCGATGATCATTTCTTCTTTGAATTCCTCGTCGGAGACCTGGCGCTCGCCCTCCTCGTACATCGTCTTCGGGTCGTGCCACTTGTCCTTGTAGAACTCGTCCGGCTGCGAGCCCTTCCAGACGCGGCAACCCTCGAGCGCGGCGTCGTCGTCTCGCGCCCAGGAGAAGGCGACCTGGAGGACGATCTCGCCCGGCTCGCGGCCGGCGTCCTCGGCGGCTCCCTTGTAGGCGTCGACGATTTCCGGCACGGATTCGGGGTCGGCCAGCGTCCAGAGCCCATCGCCCTGCCGACCCGCCACCGCCGCGGCCTTGGGGCCGAAGGCGGAGACGTAGATCGGCGGCCGGCGCTCCAACGGACGGCTGTGCAGGTAGGCCTGCTTGGTCGGGAAGTACTTGCCGGCGTCGCTCAGACGCTGCCCGTCCCAGAGCGCGCGGATCATCTCCAGCGCCTCCTCCATCCGCTCGATCTGCTCGCCGACCGACGGCCACTCGCCGCTGATCGGGAACTCGTTCAGCGCCTCGCCGGAGCCGACACCGAGGTACGGCCGTCCCGGGAACATCAGCTCGAAGGTCGCCCAGGCCTGGGCGATCAGGGCCGGGTGGTAGCGGGGCCCCGGCGGCGTCACCGCCGTGCCGAACAGAACCCGCTCGGTCGCCTGCGCGGCGGCGCCGAGCCAGGGCCAGGCACTACCGGCCTCGCCTCCCTCCCACCAGGGCTGCAGGTGGTCGCTGCAGCCGATGCCGTCGAAGCCGGCCGCCTCGGCGGCAACCGCCTGGCGCAGCAGCTGGTCGGGCGGGAACTGCTCGTGGGCGCAGAGGTGGAGGTAGCGCATGGACTCGGACTAAAGACGCGGCAAAGCCGCGGCTGCCTGATTCAAGCCTTGCCTTCGAATTCGTACTCGCGCAGGAAGCCCTCGAAGAGGCGGCGGTGGCCCTGCTCGTCGCGGAGGATCGAGATCACCATGTCCTGGGTGACCGGATCGACGCCGTCGGTCTCCTCGACGATCCGCGTGTAGTGCTCGATCGCGCCGGTCTCGGCTTTGATCACGCCGCGGATCACGGCGACGACGTCGGTCTGGTGCTCCAGCCGCTGCAGGAAGCTCTGTTCGGCCTGGAACTCTTCCGAGCCCGGGACGACGCCGTAGAGCTCCTTGATCCGGTTGGCGAACTCTTTCGCGTGGCCGAGCTCCTCTTCGACGTCGGTGGCCAAGGACTCGCGGATCTCCTGAGCGCGGACGCCGTCGAGGTTGGTGGATGCGGCGATGTAGCTCATCACCGTCTCGATCTCCATCCAGTAGGCCTTCGTCAGCAGCGCGACGATGTCTTCGCGGGTGCCGGAGCTGTCGCCGCTGAAAATGCCCTTGTCGAGGCTTCCGGTCTCCATGATTTCTGTCCTTCGCTTTCTGGTCGTTCTCGTCGCGGTCGGTCGGTCGTCTACTTCCTCGCGGCTACCCCAGGGATCAACCGGGGAAACGCTCTGGTTAGGCTGCCGCGCCATGGACACGATCGACCAGCTTCTCGAGAACAATCGGAACTTCGCCGCCGGCCTCGCCGAGCGGCACCTCGACGTCGAACCGCAGCGGCACCTCGCGGTTGTCACCTGCATGGACTCGCGGCTCGACGTCTTCGCCGCGCTCGGCCTCGGCCCGGGCGAGGCGCACGTGCTGCGCAACGCCGGCGGTGTCATCACCGACGACGTGATCCGTTCGCTGGCGCTCTCGCAGCGGCGCCTGGGGACGCGCGAGGTGATGCTGATCCACCACGACGACTGCGGCCTGCAGAAGGTCACCGACGACGGCTTCCGGATGGAGCTGCAGGAGACGACCGGGATCGCCCCCTCGTTTGCGATCGAGTCGTTCACGGACGCCGAGGCGGACGTGCGGCAGTCGATCCGTCGCGTCCGCTCCTCGCCCTTCCTCCCCCACCGAGATGTCGTGCGCGGCTTCGTCTACGACGTCGACAGCCACCGGCTGCGCGAGGTCGAGGTCGCCGAGGAGACCCAGGCCTAGACTGCGCCGATGGCGATCGTCGCGCCCTACGGCTCCTGGTCCTCGCCGCTCGACGCGGCGAGCGTGGCCAGCTCGGGGCGGCGGCTGGCGGCGCCGACGATCGCCGAGGACGGGGCGGTTTGGTGGGCCGAGGGACGGCCCGAGGAGGGCGGCCGCGTCGTTCTGATGCGACGGCCGCCGGGCGGGGAGCCGGAGACGGTGACGCCGGCGGGGATCAACGTGCGGACCCGCGTGCACGAGTACGGCGGCGGCGCCTGGCACCTGGCGGCGCCGGACCTGGTCCTCTTCGTCGACTTCTCGGACCAGTGCCTCTACCGGCAGCGACTGGGCGAGGACCCGGTGGCGATCTCGCCGCAGCCCGAGGAGCCGGGCGCCCTGCGCTACGCCGACATCCGCCTGACGCCGGACGGGAGCACGGTGGTCTGCGTGCGCGAACGCGACGCCGAGCCCGAACCGGTGAACGAGATCGTCTCCCTCCCGCTCGACGGCTCGGTTGAGCCGCAGGTGTTGGCAGGCGGCCGCGACTTCTACGCCTCGCCACGGATCAGCGCCGACGGTGCCTGGCTCGCCTGGATCTGCTGGGACCACCCGAACATGCCCTGGGACGGGACCGAGCTCTGGGTGGCGCCGCTCGCCGACAGCGGCGAGGAGCGGCTGATCGCCGGCGGGCCCGAGGAGTCGATCTTCCAGCCCGAGTGGGGCCCCGACGGGCGCCTCCACTTCGCCTCCGACCGCGACGGCTGGTGGAACCTCTACCGCGCTCGCGAGCCAGGGACCGAGTTCAGCGGCGAGGAGGGAGCGCTGGTCCAGCTGACCGAGGAGGAAGCCGACTTCGCCCACCCGCAATGGCTGTTCGGCGGCGGCACCTATGCCTTTCTCGAGGACGGGGCGATCGTCTGCGTGCGCTGCCGGCGGGGGGGAGAACAGCTCTTCCTGCTCGAGCCGGAGGGGTGGGAACCGAGCGACCTGGGGCTGCCGTTCACCGCGTTCGGCTACCCGGTGCTCTCGGCCCGCGGGCGCCGGGTCGCGTTCGCCGCGGCGAGCCCGGAGCGGGAGACGGCGGTGGTGATCTACGACGTCGAGAGCGGCGACGTCGAGGTGGTGCGGGAGTCGAGCGAGGAGCCGATCGACCCGGCCTACGTTTCCCGCCCGCGGCCGATCGAGTTTCCCACTGGCAGGGAGGGGGATGGCGAGGTCGCCTACGGCTTCTACTACCCGCCCGCGAACCCCGAGTTCGAAGCGCCCGAGGGGGAACTGCCGCCGCTGATCGTCGAGAGCCACGGCGGCCCCACCTCCCACGCCACCCCCGCCCTCGACGCCGAGTTCCTCTACTGGACCAGCCGCGGGATCGGCGTCGTCGACGTCAACTACCGGGGCTCGACCGGCTACGGGCGCGAGTACCGCAACAAGCTGCGCGGCACCTGGGGCGTCGTCGACACCGAAGACTGCGTCAACGCGGCGCTGTACCTGGCGGCGGAGGGCGAGGCCGACGGCGAGCGGTTGGCGATCCGCGGCGGCTCGGCGGGCGGCTACGCGGTCCTCTGCGCGCTCACCTTCCACGACGCCTTCGCCACCGGCGCCAGCTACTTCGGCGTCGCCGACGCCGAGACGATGGCCGGCGACACCCACAAGTTCGAGTCCCGCTACCTCGACCTGCTGATCGGTCCCTATCCCGAGCAGGCCGACCTCTACCGCGAGCGCTCGCCGATCCACTACGTCGATCGGCTGCGGGTGCCGGTGATCCTCTTCCAGGGCCTCGAGGACAAGATCGTGCCGCCGAACCAGGCGGAGACGATGGTCGCGGCGCTGGAGCGCAACGGCATCCCCCACGCCTACCTCGCCTTCGAGGGCGAGCAGCACGGCTTCCGCAAGGCCGAGACCAACATCCGCTGCTACGAAGCCGAGCTCTACTTCTACGGGCGGATCATGGGCTTCGAGCCGGCCGGGGATCCCGAGCCGGTCGAGATCGCCGGGCTCAGCTGACGACGCAGTTCTTGACGCCGCCTTCGGTCTCGCCTTTTTCCGGGAAGGCGTGGGCGAGCGCCTGGGCGATCAGCTGGGCGCGGGCGGCGTAGCCGGGCGAGGTGAAGTGGATGCCGTCTTCGATGAACCACTCGTCTTTGACGTCGGAGGCCCAGTCGTAGATGCGCATGTTCGGGTAGGCGGCGCAGGCGCGTTCGAGTTCTTCGTCCCATTCGACCATCCCGCCCTTCGAGTAGGGGTCGCCGGGCGGGACGAGTGAGCGGACGTTGACCCAGAGCACCGGTTCGTCGCCGATGATCGCCATCATTTTTTCGATCCGTTCGCGCAGGCCGATGGTCGAGCCGGCGGCGACGTCGGCCGCCTCGTTGGTTCCGAGCGCCAGCACCCAGCAGCCTTTGAACCCTTCCGCCTTCCAGGCGGCGGCGACTTCCTGGGCGTTCGGTTCGCCTTCGAAGCGCTCTTCGATCGACCGCGCCCCCTGCACCTCCATGTGGGTTTCTTTGACCCCGACTTCGGCGTAGCGGTTGGGTATGCGCTCGAGTTCGTTCGGCAGGTATTCGGGGTTGTCGAGCCCCTCGGAGGTCGAGTCGCCGATGTGGACGACGGCTTTGCACGAGGACCTGGTCGAGTCTTCGGCCTGCGCCTTGGTCAGCGGCGGCGGCTTCGAGGTGCCGGCGGCGCGGGCTTCTTCGACGCGAACGTCGTTACCTTCGGCCGCGCTCGAGTTGAGCCCGGCCATCCCGGCGGCGGCGACCACGAGGATCAGGCCGGCGGAGACGATCGCGACCCGCATCGGCGGTGCGAAGCCCTCCCACTTCCAGCCGACCTGGCGGCGGCGGGCGAAGAAGCGACCGATCGCGCCGTGGCGGATCGGCTCCTCGATGAAATGCCAGGAGAGGCCGGCGATCGCGAAGATCGCAATCACCTGCAGGGCTTTGCCGAGCAGGCCCTCGGGTGGGCGGCTGCCGGGGCCGGTGAGGACGATGACCGGCGTCTGCCAGAGGTAGATCCCGTAGGAGCGGACACCGACCCAGCGCAGCGGCTTGGCGCCGACGACTTTGCCGAGACGGCAGGCCGGGTGGGTGAGCGGCATCAGCACCATCACCGTCGCCAGCGAGAGGACGATGAAGCCGCCCTGGTAGAGGAAGCGGTCGAACTCGCCGACCTGCCAGATCATCAGGGCGATGATCGCCAGGCCGAGGACGCCGAGGCCGTCGAGGGTGTTGCGCGCCTGCGGGGAAATGCGGCGGTTGAGGCGGCGGCTCGGCCAGACCATCGCCAGGGCGCAGCCGAAGAGCAGGCCCGCGGCGCGGGTGTCGGTCCCGTAGTAGATCCGCGAGGGGTCGAGGCTTGGCTTGTAGAGGATCGCCATCTCGATGATCGAGATCAGGGCGACGACGATGGTCAGCACGGCGAGGCGCGGACGGACACCGGAGGGCAGCGGGCGCTCGTGGACGAGCTTGACGCCGGCCAGCAGCAGGAACGGCCAGAAGATGTAGAACTGCTCCTCGACCGAGAGCGACCAGAGGTGGTTGAGCGGGCCTTCGGGGGCGAAGCGGGCGAAGTAGGAGACGTTGGCGAAGATCTGCTCCCAGTTGTTGACGTAGAAGACGGCGGAGACGACCGCCTTGCGGAACTGGTCGGGCTGGGCGGGGCCGAAGATCGTCACCCAGGCGGTGACGATCGCCAGCATCACGAAGAGGGCCGGGAGCAGGCGGCGGGCGCGGGCGGCCCAGAAGCGGAGGAAGTCGATCTTGCCGCGCTGATTCAACTGCGAGAGCAGGATGTCGGTGATCAGGTAGCCGGAGAGGGTGAAGAAGATCCCGACCCCGAGCAGGCCGCCGGGCGCCCAGTCGAAGCCGAGGTGGAAGACGATTACGGCGAGGACGGCGATCGCGCGCAGCCCGTCCAGCCCAGGCATGTAGCGCTGGTTGCGCTTGACGGGTTCCGGCATCTGCGGGTCGGATGCTACGGATTCGAGGAGTCGGCAAGGGGGCTGCTGGCCCGCTTCCTCGAGGACTACGACGGCGTCCTGCCGAAACCGTGGCGCGTTGTCGCCGGCGGCGCCGGCAAGGCCTCGTTCACCCGCGCCGGCTCGCTCGGGGATCAGCTGCCGTCGCGGCTCGGTCCTCTTCACCCGCTTCCTCGCCGCCCCCGGCGGGACGCTGCCCTACCCGTGGCGCCTGCTGAACCAGACGGCGACCTTCTACATGGCGGCGCATCCCGAACGCTCCGCCTTCCGCATCGAGCCGATCAACGGCGCTTAGCGTCCTCGCGGTTTCGCCCCTTTGCTGGCTTGGGTAGGTGGCGCTTATGTCGTCGGCTGCGGACTTTTTGCCTAATAAGTTGACGCTGGAGGCTTTGGAGAAGGCGGCTTCGGGGTGTCGGGGGTGTCCGCTTTACAAGGACGCGACGCAGACGGTTTTCGGGGCGGGGCGGGCTTCGGCTCGGTTGATGCTGGTCGGGGAGCAACCGGGCGACAAGGAGGACAAGGAGGGCGAGCCGTTCGTGGGGCCGGCGGGGCGACTGCTGGATCGGGCGCTGGAGGAGGCGGGGATCGACCGCTCGCAGGCCTACGTCACCAATGCGGTCAAGCACTTCAAGTGGCGGCCGCGGGGGAACCGGCGGCTGCATCAGACGCCGCGCGCCGGCGAAATCGAGGCCTGCAAGCCGTGGCTCGAGGCGGAGGTGCAGGCGGTGGGGCCGGAGGCGGTGCTGGCGATGGGCGCCACCGCGGCCCGCTCGCTCTTTGGGACGAAAGTGAAAGTCACGAAAGATCGGGGCAAGCCGTTGGAGTCGCCACTGGCTCCGCTCGCCGCGGTGACGATCCATCCCTCGGCCCTGCTGCGCCTGCGTGACCACGACGAGCGGGAGGCAGAGTTCGCGGCCTTCGTCGCCGACCTCGAAGGGGTTGCGGCGGCACTGGACGGCGCCGCCAGATGAGCACGATCGCTCCCGCACCACGCCGCGGCCGGCTTCGCCGCGCCGATTGCGCCGGGCCGGGGATCACGCGGGTGCGCCGCGGGCGGGGCTTCTCCTTCAGCGACTGCGACGGGACCTCGATCGAGGACGAGGAGACGCTGGAGCGGATCCGGCAGCTGGCGATCCCGCCGGCCTGGAAGGAGGTCTGGATCTGCCCCGACCCGTTCGGCCACATCCAGGCCACGGGCTACGACGAAGCCGGACGCAAGCAGTACCTCTACCACGAGCGCTGGCAGCAGCGGCAGGCGGAACGGAAGTTCGAGCTGGTGCGCGAATTCGCCCTCCAGCTACCGAAGCTGCGCCGCGCCGTCACCGCCGACCTGCGCCGCACGGGAATGCCGCGCGAGCGCGCCCTCGCCTGCGCCGTACGCCTCCTCGACCTCGGCTTCTTCCGCGTCGGCAGTGAGGTCTATGCAGAGGAAAACGAGAGCTTCGGCCTTGCCACCGTCCGCCGCCAGCACGTCACGGTTTCCAAAAGCGAGGTCGTCTTCGACTTCCCGGCCAAGAGCGGCCAGCGCCGCATCCAATCGATCCGCGACGCCGCCGCCCGGCGGGCGCTGGAGGCGATGTACCGACGCCGCAGCGGCCCCGAAGACCTGCTCGCGTACCGCGAGGGCAAGGAGTGGCGCGACGTCCGCTCCGACGAAATCAACGAGTACATCCACGAGTACATCGGCGACCGCTTCACCGCCAAGAACTTCCGCACCTGGCACGGGACCGTGCTGGCGGCGGTCGAGCTGGCCGGCGAGGAGAAGCCGCGATCCCAGGCAGCCGCGAAACGAACGATCAAGCGCGCGGTCGACCAGGTCTCCGACGCCCTCGGCAACACTCCCGCCGTCTGCCGAGCCTCCTACATCGACCCCCGCGTCCTCGACCGCTACCGCGACGGAGTGACGATCAAGCCGCCCACTGCGAGCAACGGCCGTCCAACCGCGAAGCAACGGCGCCAAATCGAGAAGGAAGTAATCCAACTCACCGCCTGACCCCACCTTCTTCTTCCCGTTTCGCCTTCCCCACCTGCGGGGATTCGAGGGGTTCGGACAGCTAGGGAAGGCAACCAGCAATGAACCACCAGCAGCAGCGCCCGTTCGCAGTGGTGACGGGGGCGTCCAGCGGCATCGGCTTCGAGCTCGCCAAGGTCTTCGCCGAAGAGGGCTTCGACCTCCTGATCACCGCGGAGGACGAGGAGCTCGCCGCCGCCCAGCGGGAGCTCAACCAGCTCACCGGCAGCGTCGAGTGCACCCGCGAGGACCTCTCGACCGAGCAGGGCGTGCAGCGCCTCTACGAGCGGATCCAGGCGACGGGCCGTCCGGTCGACGTGATCGCCCTCAACGCAGGCATCGGCGCCGGCGGCGACTTCGCCCGCGATACCGAGCTGCGCAAGGAGCTGCGGTTGATCGACCTCAACGTTCGCTCCACCGTCCACCTCTGCAAGCTGGTGGTGCAGGACATGGTCGCCCGCGACGCCGGCCGCATCCTCTTCACCTCCTCGATCGCCTCGACGATGCCGGGCGCCTACCAGGCCGTCTACAACGCCTCGAAGTCGTTCGTCCAGTCCTTTGCCCTCGCCCTCCGCAACGAGCTCAAGGACACCGGGATCACGGTCACCTCGCTGATGCCGGGCCCGACCGAGACCGAGTTCTTCGAGCGCGCCGAAATGCTCGACACCCCGGTCGGCGAAGAAGAGAAGGACGACCCCGCCGAAGTCGCCCGCCAGGGCTACGAGGCGCTGATGGCCGGCAGGGAAAAGGTCGTCGGCGGCAGCTTCAAGAACAAAGCGCAGACGGTGATGGGGAAGGTCGTCCCCGATTCGGTCAAGGCCGAGATGCACCGCAAAATGGCCGAACCGGCGCACGCCGGCGAGAAGGAGGACCGATGAAGGCAGCTGTCTGGCACGGCCCCCGCGACGTCCGCGTCGACGAGGTCGAGGACCCGAAGATCGAGGAAGGCACCGACGCCGTCATCCGCATCACCTCCTCGGCGATCTGCGGCTCCGACCTCCACCTCTACGAGGTCCTTTCCCCGTTCATGGAAGAGGGCGACATCCTCGGCCACGAGCCGATGGGGATCGTCGAGGAGGTCGGCCCGGAGGTCACCCACATCAAGGCCGGCGACCGGGTCGTGATCCCCTTCAACATCAGCTGCGGGCACTGCTGGATGTGCGACCAGCAGCTCTACGCGCAGTGCGAGACGACTCAGAACCGGGAGGAGGAAAAAGGCGCGTCCCTGCTCGGCTACACCAAGCTCTACGGCCAGGTGCCGGGCGGGCAGGCCGAGTACCTGCGGGTGCCGCAGGCGCACTTCGGGCCGATCAAGGTGCCCGAGGGCCCGCCCGACGACCGCTTCCTCTACCTCTCCGACGTGCTGCCGACCTCCTGGCAGGCGGTCGACTACGCGGCGATTCCGGAGGGCGGCTCGGTCGCCGTCTTCGGGCTAGGACCGATCGGCCAGATGACTTCGCGGATCGCCGCCCACCAAGGTGCCCGCGTGATCGCCGTCGACCTCGTCCCCGAGCGGCTCGAGCTGGCGCAGAAGCACGGAATCGAGACCCTGAACCTGGAGGAGCACGACGACATCTCCGAGACGATCCGGGAGATGACCGAGGGCCGCGGCACCGACGGCGCGATCGACGCGGTCGGGATGGAGGCGCACGGCGCCCCGGTCGGCGAGTTCGCCCAGAAAGCGGCCGGGCTGCTGCCCGACGCGGTCGCCGAAAAGCTGATCGAAAAAGCCGCGATCGACCGGATGTCGGCGCTCTACCAGTGCTTCGACACGGTGCGGCGCGGCGGCACCGTCTCGATCAGCGGCGTCTACGGCGGCGTCGTCGACCCGATCCCGATGCTGCAGCTCTTCGACAAGGGCGTGCAGCTGCGGATGGGCCAGGCGCACGTGAAGAAATGGATCGACGAGATCATGCCGCTGGTCACCGACGAGGCCGACCCGCTCGGGACCGAGGACCTCGCCTCCCACAAGATCGGGATCGATGACGTTCCCGACGCTTACGAGAAGTTCCAGAAGAAGGAAGACGGCGCGATCAAGTTCGTGATCCAGCCGGACGGGGCCTAACCGTGCGCGTCGTCGTCACCGGAGCCAGCGGCAACGTCGGCACCAGCGTCCTCGAAGCCCTCGGGCAGGAGCCGGCGGTCGAGAAGATCGTCGGCCTCGCCCGGCGGGTGCCGGAGGTGGAGATGCCGAAGGTCGAGTGGGTCGGCGCCGACGTCGTCGCCGACGCGCTGGAGCCGATCTTCGACGGCGCCGACGCGGTCGTCCATCTGGCCTGGGCGATCCAGCCGAGCCGCGACGAAAGCGTCACCGAGCGGATCAACGTCGAGGGCAGCCGCCGCGTCTTCGAGGCGACCGCGGCGGCGAAGGTGCCGGCGCTGGTCCACGCCTCCTCGGTCGGCGCCTATTCCCCTGGACCGAAGCGGCGCCAGGTCGACGAGTCCTGGCCGGTCGACGGGATCAGGACCTCCTTCTACTCGCGCCACAAGGCCGCCTGCGAAGACCTCTTGGACGAGCTCGAAGGGCGCGCGCCGGAGCTGCGGATCGTCCGCCTGCGCCCGGGCCTGATCTTCAAATCCGAGGCCGCATCCGAGATCCGCCGCCTCTTCGCCGGGCCCTTCGTCCCCGGCTTCCTCGTCCAGAAGCGGTTGATCCCGGTGATCCCGCGGGTGCCGCGGCTGCGCTTCCAGGCGGTCCACTCGCGCGACGTCGGCGAGGCCTACCGGCAGGCGGTCGTCCGCGACGTCGCCGGCGCCTTCAACATCGCCTCCGAGCCGGAGATCGGGGTCGACGAGCTCTGCGAGTTCTTCGGCGCCCGCAGCTTCCCGCTGCCGGCGGGGGCGCTGCGCGGGGCGGCGCAACTGAGCTGGAAGCTGCGGCTGCAGCCCACCTCCCCCGGCTGGATCGATCTCGCGCTCGGGGTGCCGATGATGGACACGACCCGGGCGCGCACCGAGCTCGGCTGGGAGCCGAGCACCTCCTCCCTGGACGCGCTCGAAGACGTCCTGGAGGGGATGCGAAACGCCGACGGCGGCCCGACCCCGCCCCTGGACCCGACCGCCGGCGGCCCGGCGCGGGCGCGCGAGGTCGCCACCGGCGTCGGCCAGACGCAGGGCGTAAAGCCCAGCGAGTAGCGTCGCGACTGCGCTACTAATCGCCTCAGAGACGGTTCCAGAGGCGGGGTTCTCAATCTCCCATTTTCGAGGATGGTTTCCCGTTTCCGCGTCGAAGCCAGGGGTACCGAGGGTCTATGGCGGCACCACACACGAAAACTGTTCCAAAACCGGGCGAGGTCTGGTTGAGCTGCCCGCCCTACCTGATGCTGGCCCGGATCGTCGACGTCGACACCGAGGTCGAGCCGCCGGTGGTCTCCTACGAGCTGCACGACGACGACGGCTCGCTGCTGCAAGCGGTCGAGCATGCGAGACTCGACCGCGGTTGGTGGCGCACTTTCCAACGGCTCGAGCCGCGATTCGGCTAAGCGTCCTGGCGCTGGCGGCGTCGGCGCTGGCGGGCTGCGGAAGCGGTGGCGGCGACGAGCCGACGCTGACCGTGCTCGGGGCCTCCTCGCTGACCGAAGCGCTCGGGCGCTACGGCGACGCCTTCGCGGTGGCGACGGTGCGGAGCTCCTTCGCCGGCTCCGACCAGTTGGCGGCGCAGATCAAGCAGGGCGCGCGGGCTGACGTCTTCGCCTCGGCCGACACCGCCTATCCGGCCGAACTGCACCGGGAAGGGCTGGTCGGCAAGCCGGTCGTCTTCGCCCGCAACCAGCTCGTCGTCGTCGTCCCGGAGGGCAGCTCCGTCGAGTCGCTCGCCGACCTGGCCCGGCCGGGGACGAAGATCGTGATCGGCGACTCCAGCGTCCCGGTCGGCGAGTACACGCGCGAGGTGCTGGGGCGGCTGCCGGACGAGGAGCGGGCGGCGATCCTCGCCAACGTCCGCTCCGAAGAGCCCGAGGTCAGCTCGGTCCTCGCCAAGGTGGTCGACGGCGCCGCCGACGCCGGCTTCGTCTACGTGACCGACGCCCGCACGGTCGGCGGCGAGGTGCGCACGCTCGCGATCCCGAACCGGCTGCAACCGGACGTCGCCTACGCGGCGGCGGTCCTCAGCGCCAGCGCCGAGCCGGAGCTGGCGCGACGCTACCTGGAGGGGCTACTGCACGGCCGCGGCGCCGCCGAGCTGCGCGCGGCCGGCTTCCTCCCGCCGGGATGAGGCTGCTGTCGTAATGAGGCTTCGCTCCGGCTTCGGGCTGTTCGCGCTCGCCGCCGCGGCGCTCGCGGTCGCCTTCCTCGTCCTGCCGGTGGTGGCGATCTTCGCCGACGTCAGCCCGGGACGGCTGCTCGACGCGCTCGGGGAAAAGTCGGCGCAGGAGGCGCTCTGGCTGAGCCTGCGGACGACCCTGATCGCGATCGCGATCGTCATCGTCGTCGGCACCCCCGCCGCCTACCTGATCGGCCGCCGCCGCTTCCGTGGCCGGGCGCTGGTGCTGACCGCGATCGAGCTGCCGCTGGTGATGCCGCCGGCGGTGGCCGGGATCGCGCTACTGGCGGCACGCAACGTCGCCTTCGGGATGCGGGGGCCACGGCGGGAGCGACGGCGGCGGGCCGAGGAGTTGCTCGAGCGCTTCGGGATCGCCGCCCTCGCCGACGCCCATCCCGGCTCGCTCTCGGGGGGCGAGCGCCAGCGGGTGGCGCTGGTGCGGGCGCTCGCCGCCGAGCCGCGGGCGCTGCTGCTCGACGAGCCGCTCTCCGCCCTCGATCCCGAGAGCCGCCGCGCGGCCCAGCGCCAGCTCCACGACCTGCTCGAAGAGCTGCAGATCCCGGTCCTCCTCGTCACCCACTCCGAGCCGGAGGCGGCCCTGCTCGCCGACCGGATCGCGACGATCGACCGCGGCCGGATCGTCAGCCTAGAAGCGCTTCGGCCTGCCGGAGATCGTCCGGATCGTTGACGTTGAAGAGCAGGCGACGGGGGTCGCCGAAGCGCGCGAGCTCCTTCTCGCCGATCAGGCGCGGGCGCGGTCGCAATGCTTCCACGGTCCGGGTCAGCGGCTCCTCCCGCTCCAAGGCCCGTTCCAGTTGCAGCAGCAGGCTTCGCTCGTAGCGCGCCAGCAGCGGCTGCGGGCGCGCGTCCAGGCTGGGCATGACCAGCGGCTCGGCCGTTGTCGCCAGCAGTTTGATCAGCCCGGGCGAAACGAACGGCAGGTCGCAGGCGACGACCACGACTGGCCTTCCGGCCGCCGCCCGCAGGGCCGCGACGATCCCGGTGAGCGGGTGCCGCGGGGTCACCGGCTCGTGGAGAACGGGCGCCGGGACCGCCGGCAGCTCCTCGCCGGCCTTCGCGAAGATCGCCGCCGGCAGATCCGCGTTGCGGATCGCCGCCAGGGGATAGGAGATCAGCGGCTGACCACCGAGCTCGATCGCGGCCTTGTTGCCGCCAAGGCGGCTACCCAGTCCCCCCGCCAGCACCGCTCCGAGCTGGAAGTCGCTTCTCCCCAGTCGGTTGACGTCAGGCCTCATACGGCGAAAGTGTGCCAGCGGCGGCGCGGGGTACCCTCGGGGCATGGCGCTGCAAGACGCCCATGGCCGGCTGCTCGGCGACCTGCGGGTCTCCGTCACCGACCGCTGCAACTTCCGCTGCCACTACTGCATGCCGGCCGAGGGGATGCCCTGGATCGACCGGGCCGAGATCCTCTCCTTCGAGGAGATCGAGCAGCTGGTCCGGCTCTTCGTCGGTCTCGGCGTCGAGGACGTTCGGCTGACCGGCGGCGAGCCGCTGGTGCGGCGCGAATTCCCGGCCCTGGTCGCGCGGCTGGCGGCGATCGAGGGGCTGCGCGACCTCTCGCTGACCACCAACGGCTACCTGCTCGCCCGCGACGCCGAGGCGCTGGTCGCCGCCGGGATCGACCGCGTCAACGTCTCGATCGACTCGCTCGCCCGCGGCCGCTTCTTCGAGGTCACCCGCCGCGATGCGCTGGCGCAGGTGCTGGAGGGACTGGAGGCGATCGCCGCCTTCCCGCAGGTGCGACCGATCAAGGTCAACGCGGTGCCGATGCCCGGCTTCGGCGCCGAGGAGGTGGCGCGCTTCTGCAAGCTCGCCCGCAGCCGCAGCTTCCAGGTCCGCTTCATCGAGTTCATGCCGCTCGACGGCGACCGCTCCTGGCGTCCTGACGACGTTGTCAGCGGCGGCGCGGTGCGGGCGATGGTCGAAGCCCAGCACCCGCTGCGCGAGCTGCCGCGCGAGCCACACTCGACCGCCCGCGTCTACGCCTTCGCCGAGGGGGAGGGCGAGATCGGCTTCGTCAACCCGGTGACCGAACCGTTCTGCGCCGACTGCAACCGGATCCGCCTCACCGCCGACGGGCGGCTGCGCACCTGCCTTTTCTCCCAGCACGAGACCGACATCCGGGGGCCGCTGCGCGAGGGCGCGAGCGACGCCGAGCTGGAGGGGATCGTCCGCGAGGCGGTCTGGCGCAAGGAGCTGAAGCACCGCATCAACGAGCCTGGGTTCCGGCCGCCGGCGCGGACGATGAGCGCGATCGGAGGCTGAGATGAGACGGGACGAGTGGCTGGCCGGGTTCTGCGAGCGGCTCGGGCTGGAGTCGCCGAGCAAAGAGGAGGTCGTTGCCCTGCTCGACCTCGCCGCCATCGCCGCCCACTCCTCCGAGCGGACCGCCGCGCCGATCGCCTGCTGGGTCGCCGGCCGCAGCGGACGTCCGCTCGCCGAGCTGGGTGAGATCGCGAAGGAAGTCGCCCCCGCGCCCGCCGAGGAAGAGCGCTAGCTCAGAAGCCGGCAGAGGTAGACGGAGACCGAGTGCTCGTCTTCGTCGAGCTCGGGCTGGAGCTGTCCGTCTTGCTCGCCGAAGACCTGCTCGCAGCGCAGTCCGGCCGCCGCGATCGCGGCGCGGGTTTCCTCCTCTGGAAAATGGCGCATCGCGTGGTCGTGCGCGAGGTCGGGCTTACCCGCCTCTTCCAGCCGGCCGCCGCCGACGACCCCCGGAACCACGTCCGCGGCGGCGAGATTCCCCGTCCAGGTAAAGCGCTTCCCGTCCCGCTCGACCTCGAACCGTTCGGAGAAGAACGCGCGCGCGGTCTTCATCGTGATCGCATCGAAGAGCACCAGGCCGCCCGGAGCGAGGTTCCTGCGCATGCCCACCAGCGTCGCCTCCAGTTCCTCGTTGTCGAGCAGGTAGACGAGCGGCGTGTTGACCGCCCAGATCAGGTCGAACTCGCCGAGCACGGGCAGCTCGCGCATGTCGGCCACCAGCAGCTCCGCGCGGTCGCCAACCTTGGCGCGGGCGGCCCCGATCATCGCCGGCGAGATGTCGCATCCCGTCACCTGCCAGCCGCGGTCGAGCAGGGGGATGAAGCTGAGGCCGGTGCCGCAGGCGACATCGAGGAGGCGGTTCCCCGGCAGGCCTTCCTCTTCGGCCTTGGCGAGCAGGGTCGCCGTCCAGGTCTCGTACTGATAGCCGAAGCCGAGGGTGAAGGCGTCATACGACGGCGCCAGCACTTCGTAGGCCTGCTTGCTCGCGTCCCCTCCCTCCCAGGCTGCGGTCACGCCTTGAACCTAGACGACGCGCTCGGCCCCGGCATAGACGTTGACCGAGCCGCGGCGGGCAAAGCCGGCGAGGGTGAGGCCGCGGTCGGCGGCGAGCTCGATCGCCAGCGAGCTGGGGGCACCGACCCCGACCAGAACCGGGCAGCCGGCGACGGCCGCCTTCTGGACCAGCTCGAAGGAGAGCCGGCCGCTGACGCAGAGCAGGCGCTCGTGCAGCGGCAGCCGCCCGGCGCGCAGGGCGGCGCCGATGACCTTGTCCATCGCGTTGTGGCGGCCGACGTCCTCGCGGGCCAGCAGCAGCTCGCCGGCGGCGTCGAAGAGACCGGTGGCGTGGAGGCCGCCGGTACGCTCGAAGCCGGGCTGGGTAAGGCGCTCGGGCAGGTCGGCCAGCAGGGCCCGCGGTACCTGCGGCCCCGGCGGCAGCGGCGCGGAAGCGACCGCCACCTCCTCCAGGGCGCCCTTGCCGCAGACCCCGCAGGAGGAGGTCGTGTAGAAGCGGCGGGCGCCGGGGTCGCGGGTCAGGGGGCCGGCGACCTCGACGACGTTGGCGGCGAGGTCGGCACTCGGACCCGCCTCGCGTGGCCCGTCGATCAGGCCCTCGCCGTAGAGGAAGCCAAGCGCCAGCTCCTCGTCGTCGCCCGGCGTCCGCATCGCCACGCTCAGCGGCTCGCCGTCGACCCGGATCTCCAGCGGCTCCTCGACGGCGACGAGGTCCCGCTGGCCGTCGCGCTCGATCTCGCGGTAGAGCCGCGAGCCCTCGATCCGGGTCTCGAGTGCGCGCGCGGCGTGTGATCCCCCTCCGGCGCCTGGACCCCGATCACCTGGGTCACCGCGCTCTTCTTCGGCGTCGACGCGCTCCACGACAGCTTCGACCTCCCTTCGGTCCTCTTCGGCCTGGCGGTCATTGTCCTCGCCCCGGTCCTCCTCGGCTCCCTGGCGACCGCCTTCCTCTTCGGCCGGCCGCAATCGCTAGGCCTCCGTCACCTCGCCCAGTTCGTGGCCTCTGGGCGACCCCGCCGGCGACTCGAAAGCCATCTGCACCGTCGTCGCCCTGATCGGCTTGCCGCTGCCCCGCATCTTTCCTTCAGCGATGCGTCCTTCCGCCCTGGTCGCGACCGCCATCGAACGGTCCAGCGTTTCTTTGTGTGCGCCCGGAGCTCCTCCCAGCCCGCGCCGTCGAGCTGATACGTGACGACCGAAACGTGTCGACCCTTGAGGCGGTCGAAGATGCCGGCAGCAACCGAGTCACGAATCGCGCCGACGATGACCCTGATTGCGGTCAGGCTGATCCCGTTTCGTACCGCGTGGCTCAACTTGAACCAGAGGTCATCGTCGAGATACTTTTGCGCAACGCCACGGTAGAAGTGCTCGGTTGCCCCGCGCACCTGCTTGGTATCGACCAACTCGACACAGTCGTACTTGAGCAGCTCTTTGATGTGGTAACTGACGTTCCCCACCGGGACGTCCAGCTCGCGGGCGATCTCGGCCGGGCTCGCCACGCGAGCGTTGAGGATGGTGAGGCATTCGGCGCGTAGCGGGTGGCGCAGAGCGGCGGCAAGACGCTGGTCGGCCTTGCTGACTTCCGATTTCCCGAATCGGGTTGGCATTGGAGCGCTCCTCTTCTTGTGATTCTCAGTGGTCGGGTGGCCGACTAGTGGTCAACGGTACTCGACCAGATAGGCCTTATAGACGGAAGCGACTCCATTGGTGAAAGTGGCTTCACTAATCTCGCCGCGGGCATAGCGGTGGCCGCAAGGCGCCGCCGCGCGATGGCGCGAGGAGGTGAACTCATATGGCGATCACCAGCACGAAGATCATTCCGGCCCTCCAGGTCACCAAGGTCGGTTAGTTCGTCCGCGGTCTGTTGCGCGCGTCGCGCGACGCTTGGGCTATCGCCCCAAGGACTCGCGCGGCGTGCGCCGATCAACGATCAGCGCGGGTATAGCCCTCCCTACGCAGATTTGCCGGCCTGAGCTGGGTCATCGCTTGCCCAGTGAGCCATGTAGGTGCGCCAGGCAACCATGCTCAGCGCCCCGGCCCCGGAGAGCGGTGCTATCGCGCCTGCGGCCATGGGGTATTGGCTTGCGAATATCCCGGCGGTAACCACTGCCAGCGACCCGAGCGCGACCAGGCCGAGGATGGAGAGGACGACGATCAGAACGGTCCTTCGGAAGCCGAACTCCTTCACCGCCTCTTCGGCCCGCCTCGTTTCTACTCGTGCAAGCCTTACCGCCTCGGTCGCCAGCTCGAGTTCAGCGTCCTCGAGGGTTCGGAAGGAGGCGGCGGGGACGGCTGCGAGGTCTGCACCGTGGGTGCCGATTTTGAGCGTTCTCATCCGCCGCGACGCCTCCTTTGCCTGGCGGTTCCCCCGAGCCGTTCTTGGAGAGAAGGAGCAGCAGGTTGCCCCTTGCGGCGACCGTAGGTAGCCCTCTGGGCCTTGTCAAGAACCCAGAGTCGGTTCATTAGCTCAGGATCGCCCGACCGCGTTGAGGTCTACCGCAGATGTTCTTGGCACCGGGTTGAAGTGGGGGCGGTGGCCGATGAAAGCCGCCCTCCTCTCGCCTCACTACATCGCCTTGCGGGTCTGCAGCAACGGCACGGTGATCCCGGCGTCGATCAGTTTCAACTTGTTCACCTCCCACAGCGGTTGCTTATAGAGATGAACTCAACTTAATTCAAATACTCAGGACAAATCAAGTTAACGAGAAGCAGATCTGCCCTATTGGTTGGACGAGAACCCGCGCTATACGTGGAACACAGGATGGTTCCCGGGACATACCGCCTTTGTTCTCAACTACAAGACAGGGAAGGGAGCGAGATGTGGCTGAAAAGAAGCGCGGTGATAGCGCTGCGGAGCAGAGGTGGGCGAAGGTCAAGCCCCTCCGCCTACGCATCCGAATCGTCGCCGCCTGCCACCTCCGAGAGGTCACTCCGAAGGAAATCGCCATTCAGGAACGGCTTCCGGGGCCCACGGTCCAGCACTACTTCCGCACGCTGGAACGGGAAGGCTGGATCCACGTCTGCCGCCGAGAGCCAGTAAGCAATGGCTTGCGGAACTGGTACACGGCAGAGCGCACGAAAATCATCCGCGACAGGGAGTTCAAGCAGATGAATCGGGAGAAGCGGCATGAAACCAGCGAGGGAGTCCTGATGAATTACTTGGACATCTGTGCACTGGCTTTGCGAGAGGGCAGCCTGGACGCTCGCCCGGACAGCCATCTCACTCACAACTTGCTGTATCTGGATCAGAAAACCTGGCATGACCAGCAAGTGGACATGGACCTATGGTTGGAGCGAACGCTCGAAAGAAAAGTAGAGGCGGAAATGCGGCTTCGCGAGAGCAGCGAGGAACCAATTCCTACAGTGATTCACTTAGGTGCTTTCGAAGTCCCCCACTCGGTCATCGAAAACAGCAAAACCGCTCGATAGCAACCAACACTTGCCCCCATCGGCCAAGCGCCAGGAGGCCGGCCCCGAAGCCCGGCCGGCCTCCCAGGCGCGGGGGCTCAGCTGTGAAGGCGGTCTCCGTTCATCCGCTCGCGCTGGGTGCGGGCCACCTGCGTCGGGTCTTCGGCCGACTGGAAGCCGGCTTTGAAGACCGACCAGCGCTTGCAGACCGAGCCGGCGAGGAGGAGGGCGCCGCCGGCCATCGAGAGGGCGCTGCGGCGCCGCTTGCCGAGCTTGGGGATGAGGCCGGGGTCGCTGGCGGCGAAGGCGAGGGCACCGGCGGCGGTGCAGGCGCGGGCGGCTTTCTGGAACTTGCCGGCGGTGCCCTGCTCATAGGACTCGGCGAGGGCGCCGAGGCGCTTGTGCATGATCGCGGTGATCCCCTCCTCGGCGATCGCGGCGGCGATGCCTAGGCGCCGCGCCGGCTCGGCTTCGTCGGCGGGGACGGTGAGCATCGCCGCGCCGGCGGCGCTGGCGGTGGCGCTGGCGGCGAAGACGAACGGCATCTCGGTCCGCGCCTCCGACCAGGCGGGGATGGCGCTGTGGGTGACGAGGGCGGCGGTGTAGGTGGCCAGCGGGGCGCCGAGGGCGGCGGCCAGTACCTCGGGGGCGCCGCCGCGGCGGTCCTCGTCGAGCAGGTTGAGACCGGCGGCGAGGCTGGTGGCGCCGCCGTTGGCGAGCAGGATCCAGGCGCCGACGTTCATCGGCGAGGTGATCTTGAAGACGCGCAGCATGTTGAGGAAGCGGGTCGGTTTGCCGAGGTCTTTGATCAGCAGCAGCGGGCTGACGGTGACGCCGACGAAGGCGCCGGCCCAGGCGCGCCGGGCCAGCGCGGGCCGGCGGGCGAAAGTCGCAGTCGCGGCGAGCACAGCCGAGGCTCCGGCGAGGCCGCCGAAGAAGAAGTAGAAGGGGATCTCCGGCTTCCAGACCGGCGGCTTGACGATCGGCCGCCCGTAATAAGTGGTCGGCTTCTCGCGCGGGACCAGGAATTTTTCCCGCGGGCTCAATCGCGCCTCCCGAGGAAGCCGGCGGCGATCCCCGCCGCCATCGTCACCGCCGCCGCCCCGGCCGCCTTCCAGACCGAGCCGGCGAGGCGAGTCGGTACCACCGGGGCGGGCGGCAGCCGGTAGGTCTCCGGCTCGTCGAGCAGCAGGAAGAAGGCACCGAAGCCGCCGACCCCGTCCTCGGGGTCCTCGCCGTAGAGGCGCGCCTCGCCGCGCCCGCGCTCGTGCAGCACCTCGACCCGCTCGGCCGCCCGCTCACGCAGCTCGTCGAGCTCGCCGAACATGATCGAGTCGGTCGGGCAGGCCTGGGCGCAGGCCGGTTCCATGTCGCCCTGCAGGCGGTCGTAACAGAGGGTGCACTTCCAGACGCGGCCGTCCCCCTCGCGCTGGTCGAGCACTCCGAACGGGCAGGAGACGACGCAGTAGCCGCAGCCGTTGCAGATGTCCTCCTGCACGACCACGGTCCCGAACTCGGTGCGGAATAGCGAGCCGGTCGGGCAGGCGTCGAGGCAGCCGGCCTCGGTGCAGTGCTTGCAGACGTCAGAGCTCATCAGCCAGCGGAAGCCGTCCTCGTCGCGGTGGGGATCGAGCCCCTCCTCGACCAGGTTCTGCCGCGCCGCCTCGGCGACGAGGTCGTCGGGCGCCCCGTCCTCGACCCCGACCGGCAGCCTCTGCTCGATGAAGGCGACGTGGCGCCAGCGGTTGGCGCCGAGTTCGCCGCTGTTGTCGTAGCTCTCGCCGCTGAAGCCCTGGTTGTCGGACGGGACTTTGTTCCACTCCTTGCAGGCGACCTCGCAGGCCTTGCAGCCGATGCAGACCGAGGTGTCGGTGAAGAAGCCGACGCGCGGCTGGGCGTCGGTGCCGTAGGTGTCGGGCCAGGCGGGGGTATCGAGATCGAGCACGCGGCCGGCCATCACGCCCCCTCCCGCGCCCGGCGCAGGTGCTCGGCGACGAACTTCGGCCGCTCGGCCCCGCGCGGCCGCCGCCCAGGCTGGATGTCGCAGCTCGCCGCCTTGACCTCCTGGATGTGGACGTTGGGATCGAGGACGAAGGCGAAGAGGTCGTTGGCCGAGTCGCCGGTGCTGATCCCCTTGTCGCCCCAGTGGTAGGGCAGCCCGACCTGGTGCATGTTCCGCCCGTCGACCTGCAGCGGTTTGATCCGCTCGGTCACCATCACCCGCGCCTCGATCGCCGCCCGGGCGGTGAGGATCGTCGCCCAGCCGCCGTGCTCGAGCCCGCGCTCGCGGGCCAGCTCGGGGCTCACCTCGCAGAAGAACTCGGGCTGCAGCTCGGCGAGGAACGGGACCGTGCGGCTCATCCCGCCGGCGGTGTGGTGCTCGGTCAGCCGGTAGCTCGTCACCACGAAGGGGTAGGCATCGGCTCCGACCTCGCCGTCGGTCGGGTTGATCGGGTTCTCCGGCCGGTCGTACTCGTCGCGGACCGGGTTCGCGCGCTGCTTGTAAAGCGGGTTCGGGAAGGGCGACTCGCGCGGCTCGTAGTGGGTCGGGAACGGGCCGTCGACGATCCCGTTCGGCGCGTAGAGCCAGGCGCGGCCATCGCCCTGCATGATGAACGGCTCGTCGCCGCGCAGCGCTTCCTGGGCTTTGGCGCCTTCTTCGGGCACGTAGTCGGGCGCCTTGTCCGGGGAGAAGTCGGGGACGTCGGCGCCGGTCCATTCTCCTTCGCCTGCGTCCCACCAGACGTATCTCTTGCGCTCCGACCACGGTTTGCCGTCGGGGTCGGCGGAAGCACGGTTGTAGAGGATGCGCCGGTTCATCGGCCAGGCCCAGGCCCACTCGGCCGCCACCCAGTCCTGCTCGCCGCCCGGCTTGCGTTTGGCTGGCTGGTTGGTGCCGCCCTTGTAGCAGCCGGCGTAGATCCAGCAGCCGCAGGTGGTCGAGCCGTCGTCGCGCAGCGGCAGATAGTCGGCGAGCGGCTCTTTCTCGGCGTCGAAGCCGCCGATCTCCGCCAGCACCGCTTCGGCGTCGGGCTCTTCGTCGGGACCGACCGTCGGGTAGTCCCAGGTGAGGTCGAGGATCGGCCGGTCGCGCTCGGCCGTCGAGCCCGCCAGCTTGCGCCGCACCAGGCGGCCGAGGTGGTACATGAACCACAGCTCCGAGCGGCAGTCGCCCTCCGGCTCGACTGCTTTGTGGTGCCACTGCAGCAGCCGCTGGGTGTTGGTGAAGCTGCCGTCCTTCTCGGTGTGGGCGGCGGCCGGCATCAGGAAGACCTCGGTCCCGATCTCCTCGTTCTTCAGCTCGCCGGTCTCGATCTCCGGCCCGTCCTTCCAGAAGGTCGCGGTCTCGATTTCGGAGAAGTCGCGAACCACCAGCCATTTCAGCTTCGCGAGCGCCAGCCGCTGCAGCTTCGAGTTCGAGGAGCCGACCGCCGGGTTCTCCCCCATCACGAAGTAGCCCTCGAGCTTGTTGTCCTGCATGTCGGAGACGGTCCGGTAGTGGGAGTGATCCTCGTCGATCCGCGGCAGGTAGTCGAAGCAGAAGTCGTTCTCGTACTGCGCCGCCTCCCCCCACCAGGCTTTCAGCAGGCTGACCATGTAGGCCTTCGTGTTGCCCCAGAAGCCGGTCGGCGGCGCGTTGCGCTCTACGTAGAGGTCGAGCCCGGTTTCCCCGTGCGCGTGGGGCATCGGCAGGTAGCCCGGGAGGATGTTGAAGAGGGTCGGGATGTCGGTCGAGCCCTGGATCGAGGCGTGGCCGCGGAGGGCGAGGATGCCGCCCCCCGGGCGGCCGATGTTGCCGAGCAGCAGCTGCACGATCGCCGCGGTGCGGATGTACTGGACGCCGACCGTGTGCTGGGTCCAGCCGACCGCGTAGGCGAAGGCGCTGGTCCGCTCGCGGCCGGAGTTCTCGCAGAGCGCCTCGGCGACCTCGAGGAAGGTCTCCTTCGGCACCCCGCAGATCCGCTCGACCATCTCCGGCGTGTAGCGGCGGTAGTGCTTCTTCAGCAACTGGAAGACGCAGCGCGGGTCCTCCAGGGTGGGGTCCTCGTGCGGCGGCTCTCCCCCTTCGAGTTCGCCGCCGTGAGCGCCGTGGGCCTGCTCGCCTTCGGCTTCGCCCATGTCGCGTTCGCCCGCCGAGGCCGCCGCCTCCATCCCCTTGTACTGCCAGCTTTCGCGTTCGTATTCGCCGCTTTCGGGGTCGAGGCCGGAGAAGATCCCGTCGAGGTCCTCGGTGTCGCGGAAGTCGTCGGAGACGATCGTGCGGGCGTTGGTGTAGGCCTGCACGTACTCGCGAAACTCGCGCCCGTTCTCGAGGATGTAGTTGACGATGCCGCCGAGGAAGGCGATGTCGCTGCCGGCCCGGATCGGCACGTGCAGGTCGGCGAGCGCGCTCGTCCGCGTGAAGCGCGGATCGATGTGGATCACCTTCGCCCCGCGTTCACGCGCCTCGACCACCCACTGGAACCCGACCGGGTGGCACTCGGCCATGTTCGAGCCCATGATCACGATGCAGTCGGAGTTCTGCAGGTCCTGCTGGAAGGTGGTCGCGCCACCCCTACCGAACGAGGTCCCCAAACTGGGGACCGTGGAGCTGTGTCATATGCGGGCCTGGTTCTCGATCTGGACCGCGCCCATCGCCGTGAAGAACTTCTTGATCAGGTAGTTCTCCTCGTTGTCCAGCGTGGCGCCGCCGAGGTGGGCGAAGCCGAGGGTGCGGTTCAGCCGTTCGCCTTCGCGCTCGTCCTGCCAGCCCGCCTCGCGGGCGGCGATCACCCGCTCGGCGATCATCTCCATCGCCTCGTCGAGCTCGAGCTCCTCCCACTCGGTCGCGTGCGGGCGCCGGTATTTGACCCTCTTCAGCCGGGTCGGGTTGTTGACCAGCTGCTCGGAGGCCGAGCCCTTCGGGCAGAGCCGGCCGCGCGAGATCGGCGAATCGGGGTCCCCCTCGATCTGGGTCACCTTGCCGTCCTTCGACCAGACCCGCTGCCCGCAGCCGACCGCGCAGTAGGGGCAGACCGAGCGGGTCATCTTCTCCGCTTCCTCGGTCCGCGGCCGCAGTGCGGCGGTGTGCGGCGAGCGCACGGCCTTCCCCCGTCCCGACGGATCCCCTTCCGTCAGCTGGCGGACGAGAGGCCATTTCCCCAACGGACCCAGCATCTCCAGGTGAGAGCTTCCCAGGCCCCGGCGACGTAAACCTGGTGCCTCGGCGCGCGGACAGAGACCAAGTTGGGTAGAAGAAGGGCATGCTGAGCTGCCGCGTCTTCGGCCACCGCTACCGCTTCGGCAACGAAGGGCCGACGATGCGCTGGGCCTGCGAGCGCGGCTGCGGCGCCGGCGGCGAGAAGACCTACCCGACCGCGACCGAAGCCCGCCGCTTCGCCCGCGCCTTCGACTATGACGAACGCGACTCGACCGGCAAGCGCGCGCCCCTGTTCGGCCTGCTGCCGCTGCGCCTCTGGAGGTCAATGGCCGACCGGATGAAGGGGGGCGAGGGGCAGAGGTAGCTCCCCACCCCTGCCGATGCTGCGCGTTGTCGTAGCCGCATACGCTTTTCCGGATGCTCAAAGGCAAAGATTGGCTCCGACGCGTTACTGCGACGGCACGGACCGTAATTTCGGTGCGCTTTGACCAACGAAGACCGACAGTCAGGGCTACCGCAGGTTCTCTGAGTGGTGTCTATCGCAGCGACGAATTGGAGCGACGGCGCGAAGATTGGCCTGCTTAATCCCGGCGTGACAGCTGTCGAATAGATCAATAAGTCGACCACGACAATTGTCTCTGCCAGGATGGTTTTGATGAGCCACCCAGTTCCGACACGACCCGCCAGGTTGTTGCGACTACTTGTCACAGTGGCAGTCACCATCGCCTTGGTTGTAGCGGCCCTACCCGCAATCTCTTCAGCAGCCTCCCGGACGGCTTCATTTCATCCTTGTGGGAGCATCCCGTCCTTGACCAGCTGGAGCATTACTGCCAAGCGCGTTGCTTGTTCTCGGGCGAAACACGTAGTCCGCGCCTATGTTCACGCATATGAAGGGTCCGGTGAGACGGCCCAGGGCGTCCTCGGGTTCCGTTGCCGGATCTCCGGTTACTACAGCGACGGGGCCTACTACCGGTGCGCGGCTCCGGGACACCAAGTGGTCCGCTTTGCTCGCGGCGGCTGACCGGCCGGAAAACGGGTTCGATGTCAGATCTCTGACTCTTCGGCAAGCGCCGCGGCAAGTGGATCGAGATTCCGATCACTCCCCCACACGGTCCTCGGCGAGCTGGTTGCCGCCCGCCGTCCCTCGGTGACGACAGCACTCTCGCACCTGTATAAGCAGGACATCCTGCAGCGCGAGAGCGGCGGCTGGCTTCTGCGGGGCACCGTCCGTCCCGCGCTGCTCGAGACCGATGATGCGGGACCGACGGGCCGCAACGAGGAAAGGCGGTGAGTGAGGCGCTGTGCGGGCGGGCGCACTGAACTCGGCCGAGTGCTGTCAGCACATCACCGGGTTCTTGAACGGCTTCGTCGCGGTGACGCGTGGCTTGTTTGCGCACACCCGGACCCCGTCATAGCGCTTGTCGATCGGTGGCCCGAAATCGAGGGCCCAGACATAGAACTGACCGCTCGCGCAGTTGATGCCGGCCTTGCCGCTCGGCTGCCGAAGGGGACTGCCAGGCCTGGACATCTTCAGCTCGAAGGCAACCGCGGAAACAGGATCGTCGGCAACCGGACCTTCGTCGGGCCGACCATACGGTCCGGATTCGATCGCACCCGGGTCCAGAGGCTTGACGTCTCCCCCCAGCAGACGCAAGCGCTGACCGTTCTTTGCTTCCCGTGCGAAAAAGGCGTAGATGGCCTTTGGGTTCTTGCTCAGCAGTAAGTTTCCCCGCGATTCCGGACTACCGACACTAAAGCCATTCTGCTCCGGAGGCGCCGCGATGAACCCTAGCGCGACGCCCTTCCGCTCTGAATCGACGGCCTGGGTGAAGTCTTCGAAGATCGCTCGCACCTGCGCCGGTTCACAGCCTTCCGGCAGTCCGGAGTCCTCGCCTGCGGCAACCACAAATTCGCCGCTTCTCGTGCCACTGATGAAAGTCGCCAGCAAGATCACGAAAATCATCAATCGCCGCATCTCACCCCACCGCCAGCAAGGTCACAATACCCACAATCACAAGGGTACCGGCCGCGAGAAGGCGTGCCTTCGGGTTGAGTTTCAGGAGCTCGGTCGCGCGGCCCTCTCTGCGCTTCTCCAACCGATAGACGAGCCCGGCGCCGAAGGTTCGAGTGGCGCCGTAGATGCCATAACCAACCGCTCCGATCAGCGCATCCGCGGAGAGGAACGCTCCCAAGGGCACTACGTACCAAAGCCAGAAGCCAAGCCGACTACGAGCGCCGAAGCCCAAGGCTGCTCCGTTGCGAACGGACCAGAAGAGAGCGCTGATGTCGAGCCAGGCGAACGGCGTCTCCCGGTCTGCCTGGGGAATCGGAAGGCGCCTTCCGGTCAGCTCGAGGAGCCCGATCGCGATTGCAACCATCCCCAACACGGTCGCGAGAGCGGCGCGAAGGTCGGCGCCGAGAAGGCTGCCCGCAAGGCCGATCAACCCACCGGCGAGGGCTCCCGCGGTGGTTCCCGCCGAGCCGTAAGCGAGGAGCTTGCCCCGAAATCCAAGTCTATGCTTTGCCTGATGCACGTCAGACACGGCGATCCCCATGACCGCGTTAGGGCCTCAGGGCAGGGTCTGCTGTGCGGCCCCGACGAGCACGCAGGAGAGCAGGAAGACCGCGAATAGCAAGCCGTCTAGCACGACCCGACGATCGTCCTGCAGATACAGGGATTATTGCTTTCCCAGTCGCAGCACTGAAATAGGTTCCCGTTGCCGTTGCAGGTGTTCCAGCACAGGCAGTTAGCACTGGGGCAGGTACAGATGCGATGGCAATTACTCTGGCAGCAGGTCGAGCCACTGCAACAACAGCAGAGACCGAACCCGTAGCAGGGGCTCGAGTCACCACACGCCGCCCAAGCCAGTTTCGTGTTGCCGAGTAAGCCCCCGGTAAGGCCGAAAAGAAGACCACCCGCCAAGGCAAGGAAGCGGCTGCGGCCGAACCGCGCCTTCTCCTTCACTGCCTCGTCGATTGCCAAGGTGTCGCCAGTGGACATCGTCAACCCCCAATCTGCGCGCCCTTTGGCGCCGCGCCGTTGCTCTTTACCTCCAGTGAAGGACCCGCGTAGTCGGGCGCGTCGGACGTGGCCCTTGCCTGCACGAGATTCACGAAATTCACTACGCCGTAACCAGCCACTGCTTTGCCGGTCACCCTTCCCCGCTCCACCTCGACGACGGAGGGGGTCTGATTGATCTCGAGGTCTTCGTGAAGGCGGTCGGCATCCGACTCGCGCTTTACAAGGAACCAGGAGGGAAGGAGTTCGTGGATGGCGTCGGCGAGAGCGCCGCCACCGGTGATCACCGCCGCGACCGGGATCGAGTCGCGCAGCTCGGCCAGCTCCTCCGAGCGCCCGGCCTCAAGGGCGAACTCGCGGCAGGGCTGGCAGTTACCGGAGAGGAAGACGACATAACAGAGTCCATTCGCCATCTCAGGCAACACCTCCAGCGACCCGGCGGGGATCTCCGCACCGACTTCGAGGCCCTCGTGGTCGCGGGTGCCGGGGCCGCTGCCTTGTTCCTGCGCCCAAGCGGTAAGGAGAGCCATCTGACGGACGAGGACGAGCAGGACCACGGTCAGGACCGCGAGCCAGATCCCCGCCGCGACCAGGGCGGCTACCCCGAGCGTGCTCATGAGGTCACCTCACGGATCGTCGGGAGCGTCGAGAGCAACGCGGTAACGCCGAGGACGGAGGCGGCGACGATCAGGCTGAGGAGGGCGGCTTCGGCCCCCGGTACGCCGGAGGGAACACTGGGGGCCGCGACCGCGAAGACGCTGGCCACGACTGCCATGGCGCTGGTGCGCGCCAAGGTCGCGCCCGAGATCTCCCCGCCCTCACCGAAGCAGAAGCACTCGAACCGGTCTGAAGAGCGAAGGCTTCGCAGGATCAGCACCGAAAAGACCCAGAGCGCGCCGGCGGCGAGGGCCACCGGTACCACCCGAATAACGGTCGAGCCGCCACAGGCTGCCAGGGACAAGGCCAGGGCGAGGGCAACCTCGCCGGCTCCGAGCGCGGTCCCGGCGATAGGTCTCGGCTTCGTGATCACCCCGAAGTCGACCATCGCCATGGCGGCCAACTCAGGCTTGCGAAGCTTCGGCACGGCGCTTGCCAAGAAGACCAGCGCCAGTGCCCAGGCACCGGCCGAGAAGGCGGCCTGATTCGAGAGGCCGTTGGCCGCTTCCCCCAGGGTGTCGAATCCCGAGCCCACGTCATTCCACCACTATCTGCGCCGCCACGTAAGTCGAGGAACCGGGTTCCCGTCGACAACTCGCGCCGATCTGGTTACCGCGGACGACCGCCGTGGCGCGGGCTTGCGCCGGCAGGTTGCTGAGTGGCGTAAATGCCTGGCTGCTGTCAGCACGCCGGTAGAGGGTCGCGGCGGTCAATATGACCGGCCCCGAGCTGGTCTCCAGAGAGTCGCCCGAGCGCGACAGCACCTGCGCCGAGATACCGATGTAGACGGGCTCGACCGCCGAGGCCACGAGTTCGTCGTCGCTGAGACTGACGTAGGCGATGACGGCATCCCCCACCCGTAGATCGGAAATCGCCTTACCGGGCCCGTCGCGGTAGACCTCGGTCTCCGCACTCACCCGGAGCGTTGCGCGATCGCCGCTGGGCGCCGCATCCGGATAAGGCCAACCAAGGCTGAGGTTGTAGTCCGCGAGGACCAGTGAGGCGCCGGTCACTTCGGCGACCGTCCCGTTGATTGCGGGTGGGGCTTCTTCGCCGTCACCCGCCAGAGCGCTGAGCGGCGCAAGCATCGCTCCGGCCCCGCCGAGGGCCACGGTTCCGGCTCCTCTCCCGATCAGCTGCCTCCGGCTGAACCCGGCTTCCGCCGGAGAAACGTCTTTCATCCCAGGCATCGCATGCTCCTTCCACCAACCACCTGACAAGTTGAAAAAATAAAACCAGAAAACTCAGTGGCTGTCAAAGTAATAAGACGTACTCGCTCACGCTGAGTCAGGACGCTGGATCCGGCTCCTTGAGGCCGATCCCTAGGGCGACCCTGGAGGCGGATTCGACCCCGGCGCCGAAGAGGTCTTCTTCGATCCAGGGGCTGAGGGTACGGGCGAAGGTGGCGGTGAGGTGGTTGTCGTCGCGGTAGACGAGGGCGTTGCCGATCACCGAGCGGCAGATGCCCTGCGGGCAGATCTCCGGGGTGAGGTCGATCAGGTGGCTTCCCGGGGCGCGGCCGGCGGCGCGGCGTTCGAATTCCTTCTCCCAGGCGGGCGCGTGGGGGAAGTCGCAGGAGGCGAGGTCGTCGAGGTGTTCGGAGACGCAGGCGGGGATCTCGTCCGGCGCCAGCGGCGTATCCCCGATGACGACGGTGCGCAGGCCGACCCGGTGCAGGCGCCGCAGGGTGGCGAGGTAGCCCGCTTCCATCGCGTCCGCCGCCTCGAACCCGGAGAGCTGCTCGCCGTCTTCGCCGTAGGGGGTGTAGGCGGTGTCGCTGGACATGATCACCACGGTCGAGCGGCCCGCCATTTCGATCCGTTCGAGCTCCTCTTCCCGCCAGGCGTCGCACTGCGAGTACTCGCGGTCGGCGACCATGCTTTTCACCTGCACTTCGGCCGGCGTGCATTCGGCCTTGGTCAGGGCGATCAGCCGCAGGTGGTTCCTCTTGGCCACCTCCTGCAGCGGCGGGAAGTACTGCATCGCGTGGGAGTCGCCGAAGAGGATCAGCGTCCGGTTGCCCTGCGGATCGCCGTAGAGGCAGCGGTTGGAGTTGGTGCCGGCGATCCCGACCAGGCAGCCGTCGGCGAAGCTCTCGCCGCGGTCGGCCCAGGCCTTGAGGGGATTCGGACGCACCGCGTCGGCGCGCTCCTGCGGAGCGGCGCCCGCTTTCAGCGCCAGCGCCCCCTTGACGTCTGAGCGCGGCGCGGTCTCCAGCGTCGGCTGCAGGTCGACCAGCAACACCGAGGCGCCGAGGGCGATCGCCGTGCAGCCGACACCGAGGGCGAGGGCGCGGGCGGGAACGGCGACGAGGCGCTTGGAGCGGCGGAAGGGTTCCTCGACGAGGCCGTGGGTGATCGCGGTCGGCAGCCAGGAGGCCGCGATCACGGCGACCCCGGCCAGCGGCGAGAGCGTCCCCCAGAGGGCGACGGCGAAGATCAGCGCCGGCCAGTGCCAGAGGTACCAGGAGTAGGAGATCCGGCCGACGTAGCGGAACGGGGGCAGCGAGAGCAGGGCGGCCGAGCCCCATCTGCCCTGCGCCTTCCAGGAGGCGCCGGCGAGGATCAGGGCGGCGGCGCCGAGGGTCGGGACCAGCGCGGCGGTGCCGGGGAACGGGGTTTCCGGCCCGAAGGAGAGGGTCGCGAAAGCGATCGCGGCGATCCCCAGCCAGCCGATCGCCAGCGCCGGCAGGCGGCGGAGCCGGATGTCGCCGAGGACCGCCAGCAGCGCTCCCAGCGCCAGCTCCCAGGCGCGGCCGAAGGTGGAGAAGTAGGCGGCCGCGGGCTCGCTGCCGACGTAGCGCAGGTTGAGCGCGAAGGAGGCGATCAGGATCGCCACGAGCGCGACCCCGAGGACCGGGCGGGCGGAGCGACCGCGGCGCCGCTGGAACCAGGTCAGCCCCAACAGCAGCGCCGGCCAGACGAGGTAGAACTGCTCCTCGATCGCCAGCGACCAGAGGTGCTGGACCGGGCTCGGTTCGGTGCCCTGGGCGAAGTAGTCGACCGACTGGGCGGCAAAGTGCCAGTTGGCGGTGTAGGTAGCGCAGCTGACGATGTCGCCCGCGATTTCGCCGGCGCGGACCGGCGAGAAGATGATCAGCGAAAGCGCAGCGACGACCGCCAGCAGCAGGGCCGAGAGCGGCAGCAGCCGCTTCACCCGGCGGGCGTAGAAGCGGGGCAGCGAGACACTGCCGGTGCGGGACACCTCGCCGAGCAGCAGGCGGGTGATCAGGAAACCGGAGATGACGAAGAAGACGTCGACGCCGATGAAGCCGCCGGCGGCGAAGCCGAGGCCGGCGTGGCAGAGCAGGACGGCGCCGATCGCGACCGCCCGCAGGCCCTCGATGTCGGGGCGGAACTCGTGCTTGGGATCAGGCGCCATTGCCGTCCTCAGTGGTTTCGCTCGGTTCTTCGGCGCCGCTCGCCCGCGGGAGCCAGCGCAGCGCCCGGACGACGACCTGCGGGCGCGACCGCTCCGCCCGGTGCCCCCCGGCCAGCAGCCAGAGGCGGACCTGGCCGAACTTGGCTGCGAACGCCTCGCTCATCGCCGCCGGCACCACCGCATCGGATCGGCCTTGGAGCAGGAGCAGGGGCTGCCGCTCCGGCCGCCGCAGGGGAGAGAGCCGGTAGCGAGCCTCTTCGCTGAGGCCGATCCGTTCGTAGTAGTCGGCGCCGTAGGTCCCCAGCGGCCAGGTCCAGCCGACCAGGTCCGAGGGCGGGGCCTTGGCGACGGCGGCGGCGACCAGGCCTTCCCCGGCGAGCAGCGCCGCCAACGTGCCGCCGGCCGAGGACCCGTAGGCGTAGACCGCTTCGGCACCGAACCGCGAGCGCAGCCGCGCCGCTTCCGCCCGCGCCCGCGTCAGCGCGCCCGGCAGGTCGCCGAGCGGATAGTCGACGTAGTGGGGGACGAAGCCGGCCGCCTCCACCAGAGGCTCGGTCGCTTCCTCGAACGAGGGGTCTTCGTAGAGGAAGGAGCCACCGTGGAAGAGCAGCAGCTGCGGCGGCGGGCCGGGCGGCGTCGCAGGCGCGGCCTGCGCCCCGGCGGGGGCGGGCCAGGCAGCGGCGGCGACGACGGCGAAAACGGCAGGCGGAGGCACCGGTCCACCTACCCGGAGAACGGCCCGCAGGAAACTGAAGAACCTCAGGAGACGGCGATCCTCGGCTCACCCTCGACGAGGGTGCCCACCTTCGTACCGCCCATCGACGTACCCGGCGGGACGGCGGCGAGCAGGCCGCCGGAGGTCATCGCGTCGGTGAGCAGGGCTCGGCGCTCGGGCGTTACCTCTCCGCTCCAGGTCGTGAAGCGCTCGGCGTCCTCGGCGTTGCGGCGGCTGCCGCCGGCTTCGGCCTTGCCGGAGGCGGCGAGCTCGAGGGCGCCCGGCAGCGCCGGCACGGCGGCGGCGTCGATCTCCGCCCCCACCCCGCTCGCCTCGCAGATCTCATGCAGGTGGCCGAGCAGGCCGAAGCCGGTGACGTCGGTGAGGGCGTGGGCGCCGGCGGCGCGGGCCGCGGCGGCGGCTTCGGCGTTGAGGGTCGTCATCGCCGCGACCGCGGCCTGCACCCAGGCCGGCTCGGCGAGCCCGCGCTTGGCGGCGGTGGTGACGAGCCCGCCGCCGACCGGCTTGGTCAGATAGAGGTCGTCGCCGGGACGGGCGCCGGCCGTGGTCAGCAGCTCGTCGGGATGGACGACGCCGCTGACCGTCATCCCGTACTTCGGCTCGGGATCGTCGATCGAGTGGCCGCCGCCGATCGCGATCCCGGCCGCCGCCGCGACCTCGGCGCCGCCGGCGAGGATCTCCGCCAGGACCTCACCGCCGAGCCGCTCCAGCGAGAAGGCGACGATGTTCAGCGCCAGCAGCGGGCGGGCGCCCATCGCGTAGACGTCGGAGAGCGCGTTGGCGGCGGCGATACGGCCGAAGTCGCGCGGATCGTCGACGATCGGGGTGAAGAAGTCGAGGGTCTGGACCAGCGCCAACTCCTCGCTCAGCTTGTAGACGGCGGCGTCGTCGGCGGGGTCGAGGCCGACCAGCAGCGCGGGGTCGGCGAAGGTCGGCAGGCCGGCGCGGATCTCCCGCAGCTCGGCGGCGCCGATCTTGCAGGCACAGCCCGCCCCGTGGGAAAGTTCGGTCAACCTCAGGCGATCGGTCGCTACAGCCATCGCATCGAGGGTAGCCGGAAGGACCCATATGGACACCGAGACCCAGCCGGGAGACACCGAGCGCCTACGCAGCCTGCCCTCCGTCGAGCGGCTCGCGGCGCGGCTGCCGGAGGCGCCGCACCAGCTTGCGGTAGCCGCAGCGCGGGAGACGATCGACGCCGCGCGGCAGGCGATCCGCGAGGGCGGGCCGTCGCTGAGCGAGGAGGAACTGGAGAGCGCGGCAGCCGAGCGACTGGCGCGGCTGACCCGACCGAGCCTGCGCCGCGTCGTCAACGCCACCGGCGTCGTCTTGCACACCAACCTCGGCCGCGCTCCGCTGGCGCCCGCCGCGGTGGCGCGGGTCGCCGCGGCCGCCGCCGGCTACAGCAACCTCGAGTACGACCTCGAGAGCGGCGAGCGCGGCAGCCGCGGCGCTCACGTCGAGGGGCTGCTCTGCGAGCTGAGCGGCGCCGAGGCGGCGCTCGCCGTCAACAACAACGCCGCCGCGGTGATGCTGGCGCTGGCGGCGCTGGCCGGGCACGGCGAGGTGCTGGTCAGCCGCGGCGAGCTGGTCGAGATCGGCGGCTCCTTCCGGATCCCCGAGATCCTCGCCCATTCCGGCGCGACCCTGGTCGAGGTCGGGACGACCAACCGCACCCGGATCGAGGACTACGCCGCCGCGATCGGCGAGCACACGACCGCGATCCTCCGCGTCCACCAGTCGAACTTCCGCATCGTCGGCTTCACCGAGCAGCCAGGCGCCGACGAGCTGGCGGCGCTGGCGCGCGAGCGCGGGATCGCGATGGTCGACGACCTCGGCTCCGGCGCCCTCGGCGAGGTCCACGGCGAGCCGACCGTGCGCGCCGCCGTCGCGGCCGGCGCCGACCTCGTCTGCTGCTCGGGCGACAAGCTGCTCGGCGGCCCCCAAGCGGGCATCCTCTTCGGGCCCACCGCAGCGGTCGAGCGCTGCCGCCACCACCCGCTGGCGCGGGCGATGCGCCTCGACAAGCTGCAGCTGGCGGCGCTGGAGGCGACGCTGCGCCTGCACCGCGACGAGGGTCCGGCGGCGCTGCCGGTGCTGGCGATGATCGAGGCGCCGGAGAAGGAGCTGCGGCTGCGGGCGGAAACGATGGCGCAGTCGATCGGCCCGAGCGCCACCGTCGGCCGCGCGAGCGGTGCACCCGGCGGCGGCTCCCTCGCTGACGTCTCGTTGGAAGGACCGGCCTGCTGGGTGGATCCCGGCGAGGCCGGCCCAGACGCGCTGCTCGCGCGCCTGCGGGAAAACGAACCGCCGGTGATCGCCCGCATCGTCGACGATCGGGTCGTGCTCGACCCGAGGACGATGAGCGACGAAGAGGCGACGCTCGCCGCGGTCGCCGTGCGGGAGGCGCTCGCCTGAGGTGGCGCCGCAGCCGCTGACCGTCGGCACCGCCGGCCACATCGACCACGGCAAGACGGCGCTGGTGCGGGCGCTGACCGGCCGCGACACCGACCGCCTCGCCGAGGAGCAGCACCGCGGGATGTCGATCGAGCTGGGGTTCGCCGAGCTCGACCTTGGCGACCGTCGTCTCAGCCTCGTCGACGTCCCCGGTCACGAGCGCTTCGTGCGGACGATGATCGCCGGCGCCAGCGGCATCGACCTGTTCCTGCTCGTCGTCGCCGCCGACGACGGTCCGATGCCGCAGACGCTGGAGCACCTGGCGGTCCTGCGCGCGCTCGACGTCGAGCAAGGCGTCGTCGCCCTGACCAAGATCGACCTGCTCGACGAAGAGACGCGCCAGCTCGTCGCCGAGGCCGCCGCCGAGCTCGTGCCGAACGCTCCGCTGATCGAGGTGAGCGCGCAAACCGGCGAGGGCCTAGAGACCCTGCGCGCCGCCCTAGCCGCAGCCGCTGCGCGGGCCGAACTCAGTCGGCGTTCGTCCTTTCCGGGGCATATGCCCGGAAAAGGACGAACGCCGACTGAGTTCTCGGCCGAGCCGGTGCTCCACGTCGACCGCGCCTTCACCGTCGCCGGGCACGGGACGGTCGTCACCGGGACGCTCTGGTCGGGGCGGATCGAGCGGGGGCAGCGGGTGTCGGTTCTGCCGCAGGGACGGGAGGCGCGGGTGCGATCGATCGAGGTCCACGACCGGTCGCTCGAGGTGGCGGACGCGCATCAGCGGGTCGCCCTCAACCTCGGCGGCATCGAGCGCGACGAGGTCGCCCGCGGCGACGTGGTCGCGACCACGAGCGCCGGCGTCGCGGTCACCTACCGCCTCGACGTCGACCTGCTCGACGGCGCCGCCGCGATCCTCGCCGAGCCCCGAGTCCAGGTCCACCTCGGCACCCGCGACAGCGCCGCCCGCCTCGTCGACCTCGGCGACGGCGGCGCCCAGCTGCGGCTGGAGAGCCCGCTGCTCGCCCGCGCCGGCGACCGCGTCGTCGTCCGCCGCATCGCCCCGCCCGACACCCTCGGCGGCGGCATCGTCCGCGACCCTTCGCCACCGCGCCACGGCCCCGGCTGGGAGCCACCCGTCCCCGCGAAAGAACCGGCGCCAGCCCCTCCCCCGCCCCCCGCCGAACCCGGCCCTCTGGCCCGCCGCGTCCTCGCCGAGCTGGAGCGAGACGGACCGCGCCCCCGCGGAGCCGCCCAGCTGGCCGAGGACCTCGGCGCCGACCGCCGCCGGGTCGAGAAGGCCTTCGGCGAGCTCGCCGCCGCCGGCGCCGCCGTCCGCGCCAAGGCCGACGTCGTCTACGCCGCCTCCGTCTACGAGAAGCTCGCCCGCCTCGTCCTCGCCCTCGCCGAACGCGACGGCTCGACCACGATCGCCGCCGTCCGCGACGCCCTCGGCCTCAGCCGCAAATACGCCCAGGCCCTGCTCGAGCAACTCGACGCCGAAAAGCGCCTGCGCCGCGACGGCGACCGCCACCTCCCCCGCCCGGGCACGCAATAAGCTCGCCCCACCTGGGGCGGCAGGGGTCTGGTGGCCCATCCGGCCTTCAAAGCCGGCAGGGCGGTGCAGCCCACCGCTTGGAAGGTTCGATTCCTTCGCCGCCTCGTTTCCGCCGCTCCTGTTCCTAGGCTGGCCCCATGTCGGACCTCCCGCAGGGGATCGACCTGCCGCGGCACCGCGACTTCGAGGGGAAACAGGCGGGGCAGTGGCTGCGTCACGGATTCCTCCTCCTGCTGACGCTCTTCATCGTGGCGGCCCTCTTCAACGTCTTCGGCGCCGAGCCGGCGACCGAGGAAGCCGGCGCGGCGGCCGCGACTCTGAAGGTGACCGCCCCCGAACGGGTGCGCGGCGGCCTCCTCTACCAGGCGCGACTGCAGATCCACGCGAACGAGGCGATCGGCGCCCCGACCCTCGCCTTCGACAAGGGCTGGATCGAAGAAACGACGATCAACACGGTGCAGCCCGAACCGGCCGAAACCACCACCGACTCCCGCCACCTGAAGATCCGCTACCCGCCGCTCCCGCCAGGGCGCACCCTCAATGTCTACATCGCCCTGCAGGCCAACCCCAACGACGTCGGCTCCCATAACGCCGACGTCGCCCTCTACGACGCCGACGAAGAGATCGCCTCGGTCGATCGCACCCAGGTGAACTTCCCCTGATGGAGATCCCCTGATGGACATCGTCATCCGCGCCGCGGTCATCTTCGCCTTCCTCTTCGCGCTGATGCGGATGCTCGGCCGCCGCGAGCTGAGCTCGATGGAGCCCTTCGACATCATCCTCCTGGTCGTGATCGGCGACCTCGTCCAGCAGGGGGTCACCCAGAGCGACTACTCGGTCACCGGAGCGCTGCTGGCGGTCTCGACGATCGCGCTGCTGACGGTGCTCGTCTCCTGGACCAGCCTGCGGGTCCGCAAGCTGCGGCCGGTCCTCGCCGGCGAGCCGATCGTCCTGATCGAGGACGGCGAGGTGGTCGAGAGGAACCTGCGCCGCCAGCGGCTGACCGTCGAGGAGGTCGAACAGGAGGCGCGTTTGGAACAGATCGGCTCTCTTGGGGAGGTCCGCTGGGCGATCCTCGAGACCAACGGCCAGATCAGCTTCGTCGAGAAAGGGCGGTAGGAAGCGTTTCCTTCGCGCTGGCCGCTGGGTAAACGCAGGGAATGCCGATCCCGAACGTCTCCCGGCCGCTGCAGCCGCCGCCCGGGCCGGAAGCGAACACCCTCGCGCAGACCGTCGCCTTTCACCGCGACCCGCTCGAGTTCCTGCGCCGCCAGCGGGAGGAGTTCGGCGACGTCTTCCAGATCCGCCTGCTGACCGCGCGCCCGACCTTCGTCGTTGCCGAGCCCGAGGCCGTGGAAGCCCTGCTCGAGTCCGACCCCGAACGCGCCCGCGCCGGCGAGGCGCGCCGCGCCGTCCTCCCCTTCGCCTCCAGCCGCTCGGTCTTCGGCGGCGACGCCGAGGCCCATCGCGCGGCGCGGGCGCGGATCGCGCCGGCCTTCGCGCCGGAGGCGATCGACGCGCGCCGCGAGGCGATCGCGTCGATCGCCGAGCGCCACGCCGCCGGCTGGCCGCAGGGCCGGCCCTTCCGCCTCCTCTCCCGCCTTCGCACCCTCTGCGACGAGGTCTTTGTTCGCTTGGTGCTGGGGGTGCGCGAGGAGGAGATCGCCCGCGAGCTGATCGAGGCGATCGGGCGGATGCTGCGCACGCCGGGCAACCCGCCGGTGACGCTGCCCGGCAAAGGCGACGGCCTGCTCGGCGAGCTCGGCCAGGCGCTCTTCGAGCAACGCCAGGCGCCGGTCGTGGCCGCCCTCTCGCGAGCGGTGGAAACGCGCCGCACGGAAGCGAGCGACGAGGTTGACGTACTCGGCTGCATGGTGGCCGCCGATGCCGCCCTCACCACCGAGCAGATCGTCGACGAGCTGATGTCGCTGCTGATGGCGGCGCAGGAGCCGCCCTCGATCGCCCTCACCTGGATCCTCGACCGCCTCGCCCGCGAGCCGGAGCTGGCCAAGACCTTCGCCGCCGACCCCCGCAGCCGCCGCTCTGACGCAATCGTCCGCGAGGTATTGCGGCTGCGGCCGCCGGCCTCGGGCTCGCTGCGGCGCCTCCTGGAGCCGCTGCGAGTGGAAGGTCGCGAGCTGCCGGCCGGCGCCACCGTCGTCGCCCCGACCTCGCTGGTCCACCGCGACCCCCGCGGGTTCCGCGACCCCGACCGCTTCGAGCCCGAGCGCTGGCTCGCCGACATCACCCCCTCCTGGCCCTACTTCCCCTTCGGCGGCGGCGCCCGCCGCTGCGTCGGCGAACCGCTCGCCCATGCCGAGATCGAGACCGTGGTGCCGGCGGTGCTGCGGACCGTGAAGCTGACGCCGCTGGCGCCCGAGCCGGAGCGGATGGTGCAGCGGGCGACGGTACTGGTCCCGCAGCGCAGCCTGATGGTGCGCGCTAGCCGCTAGGCGTTGAGCGCCGCCAGCGCCTCCTCGGCGCTGTCGAAGACGAGGCCGTTGGACGTGAGGCCGGTCATCGAGAGCACGCGCAGGACCTGGGCCGTCGGGCCGTAGACGGCGAGCCGGTTGCCGTCCTCCTGCATGCGGTTGTGGGCGCGCAGGATCACCGCGATCCCGGAGGAGTCGATGAAGGCGCAGCGCTCGAGCCCGACCAGCACCCGCTCGCACTGCTCACAGGCCTTGCCAAGAACCTCGTCGAGCTGACCGGCGACCGCCAGGTCCAGCTCGCCTTCGATCTGGATGTCGCGTGCCCCGTCCTCGAGCTCCCGCTCGTTGACTTTGAAGCGCTGCATCATCTGGAATCGTGCTTCCCCGCCGACATCGCCGCGATCCTAGCGTTGAGGGCAAGATGACGCAAAGACTGGGAAAACTGCCGCCGCCGGAGGAGGTCGTCGCCGCGATCGTCGCGCTCGCCGACGACGGTTTCTGCCGCCGCGGCGAGCTGCGGCAGCGTTTCCCGCGACTCGGCGAGCGGGAGCTGCGGCGGGCGTTGCGGCGAGCGGCCGCGCAGGGGCTGGTGCTGGAGCGGCGCGGCCCCGACGGCGCCTGGCACGTCGCCGTCAGCAGCGAGGGTTGGAACCTGCACCGCAGCGGGTAGCCGAGGGCGATGACGAGCGCGACCCCCGGCGACGGAAGCATCCTCGAGGAGCTGCCCAACCCGGTCGAGGGCTATGCCCCGCCGGAGAAGCGGCCGCCGCTTCTCTCCTACCTGGGCTTCATGAGCATCTTCGGCACCCTGGTGGCGGCGGCGCTGGCGACCGCCAGGCGCCAGGGGCGCGAGCTGCCCGAGCGGGTCCCCGCCGGCCAGCTGCTGCTGATCGGCACCGCCTCCCACAAACTCAGCCGCGTGATCGCCAAGGACAAGGTGACGAGCCCGCTGCGGGCGCCGTTCACCGAGCTCGAAGGCAAGGGCGGCCCGGCCGAGCTCGAGGAGCGCTCGCGCGGGACCGGAATGCGCAAGGCGATCGGCGAGCTGCTGATCTGCCCCTTCTGCCTCAGCCTCTGGGTGATCGCCGGCTTCTCGGTCGGTCTGCTCTTCGCCCCCCGCGTGACCCGCTTCGTCGCCTCGCTGTTCGCGGCGCTGACGATCGCCGACTTCCTCCAGATCGCCTACAAAGCAGCCGAGGACAAGGGCCTCGGCTAGGAGCCCGGGCGTGCCGCGGCCGCTGGAGCAGGCAGTGGTTGTGATCACCGGTGCCTCCAGCGGCATCGGCCGGGCGGCGGCGCTGCGGATCGCCCGGCGCGGCGGCTCGCTGGCGCTCTGCGCCCGTAGTGAGGAGCCGCTGGCCGAGGTCGCCGCCGAGTGCGAGGCGGCCGGCGCCTCAGTCCTGGCGCGGCCGCTCGACGTCGCCGAGGAGGCGGCGGTCGAGGCCTTTGCCGCCGCGGTCGAGGACCGCTTCGGCCGCCTCGACGTCTGGGTCAACAGCGCGGCGACGATGGCCTACGGGACCTTCGACGACATCCCCTCCGAGGTCTTCCGCCGCATCGTCGAGACCAATTTGATGGGCCAGGTGCACGGAGCGCGAGCGGCGCTGCGGCGCTTCCGGCGCCAGGGCAGCGGCGTGCTGATCAACATGTCCTCGGTCTGGGGCCGGGTCCCCTCGCCCCAGGTCACGCCCTACGTCGTCAGCAAGCACGCGGTCCGCGCCTTCTCCGAATGCCTGCAGGGCGAACTCGCCTCCGAGCCCGACATCCACGTCGCCGCGGTCGTCCCGCAGGCGGTCGACACGCCGATCTTCGAGCACGCCGGCAACTACACCGGGCGGCAGGTGCGGCCGATCCCGCCGGTCCTCGACCCCGAGGAAGTGGCGGCGGGGATCGAGGCCTGCGCCGAGGACCCGCTGCGGGAGGTCAGCTACGGCCGCGCCGGCCGCGGGCTCGAGGTTCTGCACGCGGCGGCGCCGCCCCTCTACCGCCGTCTCGCCCACCCCGCCTTCGTGCAGGGGACCTGGGGGGACCTGCCGGCCGACCCGGCGCCGGGCAACGTCCTCGGGAGCACGGGGCCCCATCAGGTGGAAGGCGGCTGGCGCTCGCGGCGGCGCGGGGCGCTGCGGCGGGCCTTCCTCGCCGCCGGCGGCGGCGCGCTTTCCGGCATTTTGCGGAAGAACTCCTGAGGTTTTGATTTCCGACGCGGGGGGGTACCGTTCCTCCCAACATGCAGGAGAACAGGCTCGCCTGGATCTTCGGATCGTCCCGCAGCGGCAGCACCTGGCTGCTGAAAATGCTCTCCGACCTGGAAGGCGTGGTCCCGGTCGATGACCCCCACCTCGGCCATCACCTCGGCGTCTGGCGGCCGATCCCGCTCGCCTGGGCCGCCTGCGACGACCCTCCCGAGCTCAGCACGCTGCTCGACGTCAAGGCCGAGGAGTCGGGCTACTTCTTCGCCGAGCGGCACCGCGAGGCGTGGTGGGAGCCGCTGCGGCAGCTGATCGCGGCGCGCTTTGAGGCAGAAGCCGCGGAGGTCGGGGTCGACCCGGCGCGGGCATCGGCCTTCGTCGTCAAGGAGCCCGGCTCGCACGTGGCCCCGTTTCTGGCCGAGCTCTTCCCCGCCTCGAAGGTGATCTTCCTCCTGCGCGACGGCCGCGACGTCGTCGACTCCTGGCTCGACGCCTACAGCGACGGCTCCTGGGCGATCCCCGGCGGCGCCTTCCCGGTCAACGAGGAGGGCCGGATCCCGCTGATCAAATGGCTCTCGGAAGTCTGGGCCTACCGCAGCCGCGCCGTCAAGCGGGCCTACGACTCGCGGGCCGACGAGGACCGGGTTCAGATCCGCTACGAGGAGCTGCGTGGCGAGACCGAGGCCTGCATGGAGCGGATCTGCGCGATGGCCGGGATCGACACGGCGCGAGTGCCCGATGTGGTCGAAGCGCACCGCTTCGAGAAGCTGCCGCGGGCGAAGCGCGGCCGCCACAGCTTCACCCGCCAGGCCCGGCCCGGCGGCTGGCGCGACAACCTCAACGCCGCCGAGCAGCGGGCGATGCACGAGGCGATGGGCGCGGCCCTGGTCGAGTTCGGCTACGAGGTCGACGAGCCGCTCGCGGCGGCTGGCTGAGCGCTGCGCTAGGGGCTCGAGCGAAGCCAGTCGAGCCAGCCGGCGGCGAGGACGAGGCGGGCGATCTCGGCATAGCCGGCGGCGCCGGGGTGACAGCCGTCGCCGGCGGCGATCGAGCGCCGCCAGACCTCGTTCTCGCGCAGCTCGTCGAGGAGGGGGACGAACGGCACCCGGTGGCGGGCGCAGAGCATCCGGTAGGCGTAGGAGAGCTCGGCGATGCGGTCGTTGTTCGCTTCGTCGTCGACCGGCGCCGGGCCGACGACGAAGCGCCGCAGCCCCATCCCCTGCGTTCCGAGCAGCACCTCTTCGAGGGCGAGCAGGGACTGCTCCTGGCTGCAGCGCCGGCTCTCGTCTTCGAGCGAGACGTCGTTGACGCCGAAGGCGAGGACGACGCGGGCGTCGCCCTCGGCCGGGTCGCGCGGCAGCCGCGGCCGCGCCTCGGCGCGCCAGCGGGCGGCGACGTCGGCCGAGGTCTCGCCGCCGACGCCGAGGTTGTAGGAGGTGGTCGGGATCCCGGCCTCCATCGCGGCCGCGAAGACGCGCCCGGTCCAGCCGAGACCCTCCTCGTCGCCCACCCCTACGGTGTGCGAGTCGCCGAAGAACATGAGATAACGCTCGATCATCCCCGCCATGCTTGCTGTCGTCTCTGATACCCACATGCCGAAGGGCAAACGCCGGTTGCCGGAGGAATGCGTCGAGCGGATCCGGGCCGCCGAGGCGGTGATCCACGCCGGCGACTTCTCGGAGGTCTCGGTGCTCTCGGAGCTGGAAGCGCTCTGCCCGGTCGTTTTCGGCGTCTACGGGAACGTCGACGAGCCGGCGCTGTGGCAGCGGCTGCCGGAAACGCTGAGGGTCGAGGTCGGCGGGCGCACCGTCGCGGTCGTCCACGACGCCGGGCCGAAACAGGGCCGCCTGAACCGCCTGCGCGCCTGCTTTCCCGAGGCCGACGCGGTGATCTTCGGCCACAGCCACCTTCCCCTGCACGAAGCCGAGGGCGGCTTCCAGATCTTCAATCCCGGCAGCCCGACCGAGCGCCGCCGCGCCCCCCGCCCCTCGATGGGCCTCCTCCACCCCGAGCCGGGCGGCCTGCGCTTCGAGCACGTGTGGCTCGGGTAGGTGAACCGCAACGTCCACCCCGAACAGGAGGAATCGATGGCTGAGTTGACGACTTTGGAGGAGAAGCTGGCGGAGGTACTGGGCCTCGCGGAAGCGGCTTCGAAAGCGACCGAAAAAGTCGAGGGCTTGGTCGACGACGAGGGCATCGCCGGGAAACTGCAGACGATGCGCGAGGAGGCCGAAGAGACGGCGCGGCGCGCGACTGAGGTGGCCGAGCAGCGCGACGGCAAGAAGACGGCGATCCTCGACAAGGCGCGGGAGACCAAAGGCGAGGCCACCGAGATGATGGAGACCTACCTCGGCGACGAGGCTGACGGGCTCGACGGCTTCGAGTTCATGACCATGGCCGAGGCCGGCGAGGTCGGCCACTGGCTGGTGCTGCAGAAACTGAACGAGCAGGCCGGCGAGGAGCAGGTCTCCGAGCTGACCGGCTGGGCGCTGCCGATCCAGGAACGGCACTTCAGCGAGACCAAGGAGTGCGCGCTGCAGCTGGCCGGCGAGAAAGATCCGTACGAGGAGGCCTGAGCCGGCGATGGCCTCGAACGCAGACGCAGACCGCTTCCTGGCCATCTACCTCAACGACCATCTGGCGGGGGCCACGCTCGCGGTCGAGCTGGTCCGCCGCCTGCGCTCCTCGAACCAGGGCGACGCCGAGTTCGGCGAGCCGCTGGCGCAGCTCTGCGGGGAGATCGAGGAGGACCAGCGGACCCTGGAACGGCTGATGGAGCAGCAGGGCGTCGGCCGCGACCCGGTGAAACCGGCCCTCGCCAGGTTCGCCGAGAAGCTCGGCCGCCTGAAGCTGAACGGCCGCATCCGCGGCTACTCCCCGCTCAGCCGCGTCCTCGAGCTCGAGATCCTCTCCGGCCTGGTTGGCGGCAAGCTCCAGCTCTGGAACGCCCTAGAGCAGTCCTTCGGCGAGTCCTTGGACGGATTCGACTTCCACGACCTGGCCGCAAGAGCCGACACCCAAGGCCAGCGCCTCGAAGACCTCCACCTGGCCGCCGCCCAAAGAACCCTCCCCGCCCCCACCAGCAGCACCCAGGGCATCCCGTAGCCCGACCCTCCCTTGAGCCGCGCGGGGAACGAGGCGCGAGCCGCCCTGTCCGAACTGCATCAGATTTCCCCTCTGGCAGGTAGGAAATCTGATGCAGTTCGGGCGAGGAGGGAGCGGCGGACGTTTTGGAGGAAGGGACGGGGGTCGCGTTCGAGCATCTTCGCGGTCGTGCGGTGGACGTCGAAGCCGGCGGCGGTGAGCTCCACATCGCGCTGGTGATCCTTCTCGAAGGCAAGAGGATCGCCGTGATAACTCCAGCTGTCGGTTTCGACGATGACCTTCTGCTCGGGCCACAGGAAGTCCACGAGGTGACCTTCGACAAGGGCGTTCACCATTGGGACCGATAGATCCACCTCTCGCCAGAGAGCGAGGAAGTCGACCTCGAGGGGCGATTTGGTTGCCAGGGCCTCGGGATCCACTTCTTGCGCGATCCGGCGCAACTTGCCAACGCCCTTGCAGCCGCGTCGGCGGGTGATGATGCGCCCAAGACGCGACCAGGAGAAGTTGGGCCTTTTATACGCCGAGACGAACATCCGCTCAAGCCGCTTCGCATCCGCCCGTCCAGCCAAATCGAGCAAGACACGCTCCATCACGGTCACTGGTATCCCTCTCTCCACGGTCACTTCGTACGCATGGAGGCGCCGCGTCTGGTGTAGACGCACCCCGTTGTGGCTTATCGGTTCCAAGCCACCTGACTGCCGCAGCGCCTCGGTTGGGCCACGAGAACCACAAAGGCCCCAGTGATGACCGGCGCTGAAGTGCGAGAGCACTGCGCCCGGCCCGCACGCAAGCACCGCGGCCATCGCTCTTCCTTCCTGACTCAGCGGCGTATGCCCGAGGGCGTAGACACCTTGGTGGAGCGGAACCAGGAGCCCGCCCTGTCGCCGGCTCATGACGGTCCGCTCGTTGACCCCCAGGCTCAGCAGCTGCCAGGTAGAGAAGACCCCATGCTGTCTCTCCGCCAATCCGCGCATCAGCTCGGTCGCCTGTCGGTCCTTCACCCGAACTCCCGACCACCCCGAACTGGATCAGATTTCCTACCTGCCAGAGGGGAAATCTGATGCAGTTCGGCGGGGGCTGCGTCCGCGGGCGGCATAGCCGGAACGCTGGCGGGTCGGGACGCGCGGGTGGTGCGCGGATTTCAACTTTTCATCCGCTTGAGATGCGTGGAAGTGTGACTTCGGCCTGTCCTCCCGCCCTATTCGACTACCCCGGAGGACGGGCGCTGCCCCTACGCCGCGGACATGGAGACCGACCATTGGTCGGCTACCTGCTGGGCGGCGTTGCGCTCCTCGGTGAGGATCGAGTCGGCTAGGGCGACGGTCTCCTGGTCGCCGGCCGGCTCGGCAACTCGCTTCAGCAGCTCGTAGGCGGCGATCTCCAGGTTCTCGACCGCGTAGGTGAAGCCGGCCAGCTTCGCCGGGGTGTCGGGCTGGGCGGCGAAGAAGGCGCCCCAGTTGAGCGCGCCCAGTTTCAGCATCGCGTCCTTGACCGCCGAGGGGCTGGCGCCGCGGTCGTCGAGGCGGCGCTCGACTTTCTCCAGGTGGCCTTCGGTCTCCTCGAGGTGGTGGGCGAAGGCCTCGGCCAGCGGCGCCGGCACATCGAGCTCCTTGCCTTTCTCCAGCAGCTGCTTCGACTGCCCCTCGAGCGCGTGGATATCGGAGAGGTAGGAGTTGAGCTGCTCGCCGAGGTCGTCGGGACCGACTTCGCGCAGCGCCTGCTCGACCGCTTCGTCGAACCCGGCGGCGACCCGACCGGCCATCTCGCGCTCCTCGTCGGCGATCGCCAGCGCCATCTCCGCCGTCGCCCCGTCGCCGGCTTCGCGCGCCGCCCGCGCCAGCAACTCGTAGGCCGCCACCTCCATGTGCTCGTAGGAGAACGCGTGCATCGCCAGCTTCGTCGGCGTGTCCGGCTGGGATTTGGCGAACAGCACCATCCCGAAGCCGCCCGCCTGCCCGGCCACGTCCTTCACCTTCGAGGGCGAGGCGTCGTGCGCCTCGAGCCGCTCGCGCACCCGCTGCTCCTGGGATTCGGTCTCCCCGAGGTGGCGCTGGAAGCTCTCCGAGAGCGGCCCCTCGACCAGATCGGGCGCGCGCTTCATCTGCACGAGCGCCTGTTCCTCGATCGAGTGGGCGTCGGTGAGGTACTTGACTAGCTGGGTCTGCGGATCGTTATCTGGCATGGCCGTTAACTACCCGGCCCGCCAGTGAGCCACGCATCTTCTACGCGTAGGCGGCGTCGTGTTCGTCGGCGGCGAGCTGGTGCGCGAGCACGTGCAGCCGCACAACCGTCCCGGCCTCGCCGGAGCGGATCTGGACGAGGTCGCAGAGCTGGTTCGCGAGCCAGAGCCCCCGGCCGCCCTCCTGGGTGATGCCGGGACGCAGGCGGCCGACCAGCTGCTCCTCGATCCGCCCCTCGTCCTCGACCTCCACCAGCAGGCTGCCGTTCTCGCGCCAGAGGCGCAGGGTCCCGGCGCCGCCGCCGTGCATGACGCTGTTGGCGGCGAGCTCGCTGGCCGCGGTGACGAGGTCGGCGACGGTGCGAGGGTCCATTGCCGCCCGTTCGGCGACGGCGGCCACCCGTCCCCGGACCTCAGAAAGCTCGCGGAGCCCGAAGGAGAGCGTGTCGGCCCGCACCCGCGGCGGCGGCAGCTCCCCGGCGAGGCTGTCGAAATCGTGGTCGAAGGCGGCGCTCTCCTCCGTCCGCCCTTCGCGGGAGATCAGCTTGTGGGTCGACGCCGCCCGCTCCAGCTCGTCGTCGGCGAGCGCGCAGGCGTCGTAGGGGCAGAGCAGCGACCACGGCCGGCTCTCGGCGAAGGCGAGGTTGAGCAGCGCCTCGTGGCGGTGGCACTCCTCCATCTCCGCCGGGCTGCGCTCCGCCCAGACCAGTTCGCTGACTCCGCGCACCGAGCGGCCCTTGTTCTGGTCGACGAAGTCCCGCCAGAGCGGGATCACGCCCGCCGGGTTGCGGCCGGCCTCCTCGATCCGGACGAACCGCAGCCCGCCGGCTTCGCCGCCCAGCTCGCCCTTCAGCAGCTCGGCCTGCTCCTGCCGCACCGCGACCAGAGCGGGCTGCCCCGCCTCCAGCGCGGACCGCAGAAACGGAACCGACCCTGCCAGATACTCGTCGGCGCCCTCGTAGATCAGCGCCTGATGTTGAAAACCGGCGTGTTCCATGGCGTTTCCTGCCGAATAGCTTCCCCGCTGAACCTGCTTCAAACGGTGGGTTTGGTCACTTATCCAATGGGTAATCAGACGATTGGCACAACGGTCACAGCGCCGCTTGTGTCGAATGGAGAACCGCTCACGTCTCAGGGCACCGCACGGAGATCGGGAGAGGCACCGACGACATCCCGATTTTCATAGCCGGAGGAGACCATGAACGCCCCGCCCGCAGCCCTCAGCAGCGACGTCACCAGAGCCCATCAGGAGATCCGGAGCAACGAGCTCGGCCCCGCCCTCAAACGCGAGCGGCTGTTGCAGCGGGTGCGGGCCGCGCGCAAACGCCTGCCGCAAACTCCGCGCAATCCCTTGGCAAGAATTCGGTAGTGCGTTACGCTCTCGTGAGGGTCGGATCGGTACCGCTGTCAGCTGTAGCCACCTGACTCTGTAATAAAGAGGCAAGACCGTCGAGCGCCTGCAGAAGCGCTCCGGGACTTCCAAATTCCGTATCCGGGAGGTCCCAGAAGTGCCCATCACCGATTTTCAGATCCATGACGGACTGCTGGCTGTTTAGCAGACGTCCGAAGGCGATCGACTGCGGATCGCGTTGCAGGGCGAGATGGATCTCGCCAACGCCGATTGCGCGAGCTCGATCCTCAGCGAAGCTCTCAGCTCCAGCAAGCGCGTCGTCGTCGATTTGACGAAGCTCGAGTTCCTCGATTCGACCGGCATCGCGCTCTTGGTCGACGCGATGCACAACGGCGGCGAGCGGCTCAGCTTCCTGCCGAGCGAGCACGGCCCCGTCCAGCGCCTTCTCCGCCTCACCGGCCTCGACGAGCGGATGAGCCTCGAGCCGGTGGCGATCGTCACGCCCGCCCCCTCCGCGGACGCTGACTCCCTGCAGCCGGCCGCTTAGCGGGCCTCCGTGAGGCGTCGCCCCAGATGCCGCTCGGAGTGGGCGGCGACGGGGATCACCGAGTCGCCGTAGCGGGCGCCGCCGAAGCGCAGCCGCTGCAGGACGGCCAGCCAGGCGCAGACCCCGCGCTCGAGGATCCAGACCGGCGCCAGCAGCGATGAAGTCGCCGGGAAGACGCGAGCGCCGCCGCCGCGGCGCCGTCCCACCTCCGCGGCGCCGAGGGCAAGCGCCGCCGGCATCGCTGCCGCGGCCGGCCGCCGCTTCAAGACGCTGAAGAGAAGCAGCGGCAGGACCGCCAGCCACAGCGCCATCCGCAGCGGCAGCGCGAAGTCGTCGTAGGCCTGGCGGGTGCGCTGGCCCCAGAAGTGCGCCGCCGAGGGCGGCACGCGGGCGACGTAGAGGTCGAGCGGCGAGGCGACGCTGCCGCCGTGCGCGCGCACGGTTCGCATCAGCTCGAGGTTCTCGAAGAGGACGTCGCCGTCGTACATCCCCATCGCCAGCATCCGCGAGCGCCGCACCGCCAGCGTCCCGGGATAGTCGCGGCCGAAGCTGCGGTTGAGCAGCGTCCGCGCCGTGTCCCAGCGGGCGTGCCAGGGCAGGCGGTCGAAGTAGTTCTGGGGGCGGACGAGGTCGTGTCGGTCGAGCAGCTCGGCCGCTCGCCGCAGCGCCTCGGGCTCGTAGCGGACGTCGTCGTCGGCGATCACCACCCGCTCGCGGGAGGCCAGCTCCACCCCGGTCCGCACGCCGGCGACTTTGCCCATCAGCCAATCCTTCCCCGCCGCCGGCGGCACCTGCCGCACCCGCTCGCCCCAGGCGGCGGCGTTGGCGGCGAAGACCTCGGGCTGGGACCCGTCGACGACGATCACCTCGGCGACCAGCGGCGCGATCCCCGCCAGGTACTCCGCCAGCTCCTCCCGCTGCGCCCCGTCCCGCCAGCGCACCGGCACCACATACGTCAGGTCCAGCGGCTCGAACTGCATCAGATTTTCCCTCTGGCAGGTAGGAAATCTGATGCAGTTCGGCGGAGCACGCTTCGTTCAGGCCGGGACGGCTACGGACTCGCGCAGCGAGCTCTGGCCGCGCTCCCAGCTGTCCATCAGGTGGGTCGCCCAGCGGGCCTCGACCTGCAGCAGCGCCCGGGCGCCGAAGAGGATGTCGGCGGCGACCTCGGGTTCCTCGGCGGCGAGGCCGGCGGCGAGGTCCCAGGCGGCGATGTTCTCGTGCACCGAATCGGCCTCGACGTGCTCGTCGTAGAAGTGGGTCGCCTCGCGGCCGAAGCCGAGCCGGCGCAGAGCGTTGCCGTAGCGGCGGTTGGGGATCGAGGAGGTCATCTCGAAGCCGGCGAGGTGGCCGACGCAGGCGCCGCGCCGGCGCCGACGCAGGCCGAAGCCGCTCATCAGGTTGACGCCCGCCAGGGTCACGCCGGGCAGCCGCTCCAGATAGGCACCGTAGGTGGCGTCGAGCCCGAGGGCCTCCATCGTCTGCGCAAACAGGACCGCGTGCATGCGCTCGGCGCTGCCGCCGCCGTACTCGTCGGCCTGGACCTCGAGCAGGGCCGCCTTCGGGCGCGGCGGCAGCCGCGGGATCGCCCACGAGTGCGGGTCGGCCTCCTTCAGCTGGTAGGCGGAGCGGTGGACGACGTGCTCGAGCATCTGCTCGAGCGTCCCCTGCGTCTCCATATAGCGGGAGAGCGGTGGCCCCGGATCCCCGGCGACGATCGTCTGCAGCGCCGCCCCGACCGAGGCCAGCTCGTCCTCCCCAGTCGGCTCCACCAACTCGGCGACGGCGGCGTCGAAGCAGCGCTCGAGGGTGCTGCGGAAGCCGATCAGCGCGGGCTCCCACTCCCAGCCTTCGTCGACGCCGCGGATGCCGCTGTAGTGAAGCTCGTAGGCGATATAAAGCGCCAGCTGCAGGTCCTCGTCGGCGATCGGGTCGGCGGCGTCGATCGCTCCCGGCGCCTCCAGCCCCTGCTCGGGCGAACCCGCCAGCGCCTCGAACAGCCGCTCGCTCAGCGGCCCCCGCGGCGGGGGCAGCTCGATCAGCCGCCGGGCCATGGTTCCGGCCCGCTCGGCGCTTCAAAGCCGATCAGCTTGTGGGTCCCATCGCAGAACGGGCGCATCCGCGATTTGCCGCAGCGACAGAGCGCGATCGTCCGCCGCTCGGTCGGCAGCTCGTTGCCCTCCTGGTCGGTGACGACGAAGTCACCGCGGACCAGATACGGGCCGTCGGGATAGGGAGTGATCGTGACTGGAGATGGCCGCTCGGCGTTGGGGTCCACCTCAATCGGCGTACCCGCAGAGAGGCTTGATAAATCCCTCGTTCCGGTGGGTAGATGCAGGGACATGGACGAGCAATCAACCACCCCCGAGATTCATGAGGAGTCGAACGGCGGGGCCGCCTTCGACTCGATCCGCGCCGAGATCTCGCGCGAAATGGTCCGCCTCTACAAGGAGCTGTTCGGGCGCGGGCCGACCAAAGCCCGCACCGAGTTCGCCGGACCGGACATCGTCATCTGCTCGCTGGAGAACACGTTCACTCCGGCCGAGCGCAGCCTCGCCGAGATGGGCGAGCACCAGCGCCTGCGCGACACCCGCCTCTACTTCCAGGCGGCGACCGCGGACCGCTTCCGCGAGATCATCGAACGACTGACCGGGCGCAAGGTGCGCGCTTTCATCAGCGGCCTCGACGCTGAGGTCGACATCTGCTCGGAGGTCTTCTATCTCGAGGACGGCCACGGCGGCCTCTGATTCGGGATCGGCCATCCGGGGTAGACGGCCGCTAGGCCGGCAGCGACACAGCGAGGTTGCTCCGGCATCTGCCTCCCGCGGCACGCACGCACCGAGTCCCGGTGGCGAGCGGATCGACTGGGTTTCGACAATCGATCAAACAAGGAGGCCATCTCGCATGGACCGAGGCCCGATCCCTCTTAACCTGCACGCTGCGCTGGAGCCGTTGATGGCGGTGGTGATCATCGCCGCCCCCTGGATCTTCGGGTTCAGCGACACCGACAGCGCCACCGCGATCTGCGTGATCGTCGGCGTGGTCATGCTCCTGGTCGGCTCGATGACCGACTGGCGGATGTCGCTGGTGCGGCTGATCCCGCTGCGCCTGCACCTGAGCGGCGACCTCGTGCTCGGTGCCGTGCTCGTGCTCAGCCCGCTGGTCTTCGGCTTCGCCGACGAAGGCGGTCCCACCCGCTTCATGGTGATCGCCGGCGTACTTGAGCTGATGACGGCGCTGATGACCCGCTGGGACCGCACCGAAGCCGAACCGACTTACACGCGCGAGCGCCAGACCCGCGCCGCCCGCTAGTCACCCCAAGCCGCCCGCGCCGCACGACTGGAGCGTCTCCCCTTCGGCGCTCCAGCCGTGCGGCAGGGCACCAACCAGTCGAAAGGAAAGTCATGTTCAGACACACGAAACAGCTCGCCTACAAAGTCAGGGTCGACGAGCCCAACCCGATCTTCGCCAAGCATCTGCAGCAGGCGATCGGCGGCGTCGAGGGCGAGATCCGCGTCTGTCTCCAGTACCTGTTCCAGGGCTGGGGTAACCGCGGTCCCGACCGCTACAAAGACATGCTCCTCAACACCGGCACCGAGGAGATCGGCCACATCGAGATGCTCGCCACCGCGGTGGCGCTGAACCTCGAGGGGGCGCCGGCGAAGCTGCAGGAGGAGATCGCCGCCAAAAACGGCGCCGTCGAGGCGGTGCTCGGCGGTCAGGATCCGCGCCACGTGCTCTCCGCCGGCCTGGCGGCGATGCCCGCCGACTCCAACGGCAACCCGTTCAACGGCTCCTGGGTGGTCGCCACCGGCAACCTCGGCAGCGACATGCTCGCCAACGTCCACGCCGAGGCCAGCGGCCGCCTGCTCGCCACGCGGCTGTGGGAGATGACCGACGACCCTGGGATGAAGGACATGCTCTCGTTCCTGATCGCCCGCGACACCATGCACCAGAACCAGTGGATGGCGGTGCTGGAGGAGCAGAAGGACATGGGACTGCCGGTGCCGCCGGACTTCCCACAGGAGCAGGAAAAGCAGGAGTTCGCCTACGAGTTCTTCGTCCACTCCGATGGCGAGGTGCCGAAAGACGCCCGCTGGACCAGCGGCAGCTCGGTCGATTCCAAGGGCGAGTTCGGGGTACGTGAGGCGGAGCCGATGGGCGACGTGCCGATACTGGCCCCGGCCGAGGCGCGGCCCGAGATGCACAGCACCCCGATCCCGGCCGAGGGCGGGATCCTTCGCAAAGCAAAGGACGCGATCACGCCATGACCGAGGAGCAGGAGAAACAAGGCGAGACCAGCGAGCAGGGCGGCCAGGAGGCCGACAAGCAATCCCCCACCCAGCCGCCGGAGACCAATCCGGAGGATCAGGAGGACGGGCGAACCCCGCCCCCCGAGGATCTCTCTAAGGACCCGGCCTACGAACCCGAGGACGAGGGCCTGAAGGGGATCAAGGGGGGCTGATCAGGCTGGTCTGAGAGTCCAGATCGCGACGTCCTGGCGGGCGGAGTTGTGCAGCAACGGCTCCCCCGCCAGGTCGATCCCGAAGGGCATCGCCATCGTGTTGGTCTCGATCTCGGCCCAGGCCCGGCGCAGCGGCCAGGGCGGGTGGTGGATCTCGCCGCGGAGGATCCGCCCTCGGTCGTCGAGCGTGTAGAGGCAGTAGCACTCGGTCAGCCAGCGCTCGAGCGAGCCCTCGCGGACCGACAGCTCCGGGCCTTCGGCGCCGTAGCGGGCGGTGAAGTAGGCGGGCGGGCCGTCGTCGGAGACGCGCAGGAGGTCGTAGCCGATCCCTTCCTCGTCGGTCTCGACCCGGATCTGGGAGTGGAAGTACGGCAGGCGGTAGGTGAGGCGGGCGGCACGGACAGCGGCGAAGCTGTCGGCGTCGAGGCTGAGGAAGTAGATCCCGGGCTTGCCTTCGACGCTGACGTAGGTGCGGACGTTGAGCTCGGGGAAGGAGGAGAGACCGGGCGCCGGCGCGGTCCCGCGCAGGCGCAGGCCGCGGACGCAGAAGGGCGTGATCCCGAGGTAGGCGTCGCCATCGTATGTGTCGATCGGCAGCTGCTCGGGGACGACGGCGCGCAGCGCCTCCTCCGGCACCCGCCAGTGGGCGAAGAGCAGGTCGAGCCAGGACTGGCCCATGAACCAGGGGCGCTCGGGCAGCGGCCAGGGACGGTGCGCGGTCTCGGCGAGGACGGCACGCTGGTGGAAGGCATCGGAGAGGAGCGAGACCGGGCGCAGCGCCATCTCCCCCGCGCCCTGGACTAGGCCGAGGCCGGGCACGCTCATGCCGCCTCCTCCTCCCCCTGCTGCCCCTCTTCGCCGACCCGGTCGCGGATCGAGGCGACGACCTCGGGGTCGAGGCGCTCGACCGAGACGAGGCGGTCGGGGAAAACCAGGAGGGCGCCGTGGTCGGCGTCGAGGTCGAAGTCCTCGCTCAGCTCCCCCTCCAGCTCGACCACGACCTTGCCCTCGACGCTGGCGTCGTCTTTCCAGGCGAGGTAGCGGTAGAGGCCCTCGCGGCTGGGGAAGACGGCGAGGCCGCGGCGGCGGGTGCGGTGGATCTCGCCGCTGCCCTCGCAGGTGGGGCAGGTCTGCTCGAAGCGGACCCGCCCCTGGCAGGCGGGGCAGCCGGGGTCGGCGCCCCCCTCCATGCAGGAGAAGCACTCATAGACGGTCGTGCCCTTGCCGCCGCACTTGTCGCAGGGACCGTGTTCGGGCTCGCCCCAGGGTTCGCTCACCTGGTTATCGGGGTCGAGCAGGACCCCCGGGTCCTCCCCCTCGGGGTGGCAGTGGAAGAAGGTGCGAGGGCCCCCGCCCATCGGCGCCCGCGGCGGCGGCTAGTTGCCGTCGCCGTTCTTGCGCTCCTCGCGCTTACGCTCCTGTTTGCGCTCCCCCTTCGCGGCTGCCGCGGCTTCGGCCAGGGCCTCGGCCTCGCGCCCGGTCGCCGCCGCCTGCTCTTTGGCCTCGATGCTCTCTTCCTTGGCCTCGAGCTTCTGCAACTGCGCGGTCTTCTCGGCTTTCGCGTTGGAGCGTTTGACTTTGGCCGCCGATTTTTTCGCTTTGCGCTTTTTCTCTTTCTCTTTCTCGGCGGCTTTGACCTCACGGTCGCGGCGGCGTTTCTCCGCTTTGCGTCGCTCCTGCTCGGCTTGGCGACGGGCTTCGGCAGCGGCCTCCTCGGCCGCTTTGCTCAGCTCGGCCTGCCGCTCGGAAGCCTGCCGCTCCTCGATCTCGGCTTTCTCGCGCAGCTCGACCGCGCGCTCGCGCTCTTTCGTCGCCAGCAGCGCGGCACGGCCTTCTTCGCGCAGCTCCGGGTCGCGGAAGAGGGCGCCGGTGGCACTGCGCGCCCCCGCCTCGGCCCGGTCGACCAGGTGTTTCGCGCCCGAGTCGGAGCCGCCGAGGGCGCCGAGGGCGAGGTCAACCGGCGTCCGCGCCAGCTTGATCGACGAGTTGAAGATCGTTTTCGAAATGGTCGGCATTGACATCTAGCTCTCCTCCTTCGGGTCGATGACCGCGGCTGCCTCTTCGGCGCGATCGGCTTCGCGCTGCAGCTCCGCTGCCTCGCGCTTCGCCTCGCCCTTCTCGGCCGCGGCCTGCTGACGTTTCTCCTGCGCGCGCTCTTCGCCGGTGCGGCGCTGGCGCTCGGCCTGGACCTTCTCGACCTGGGCCTGCTGGGCGGCGATCCGCTCCTCCTCGGCCCGTTTGCGCTCGGCCTCCTCTTCGGCGGCGATCTCCTGGGCCTCGAGTTCGACCTCGCGCCGCTCCGCCTCGGTCTCGGCGCGCTCCTGCTCGATCCGCGCTTCCTCCTCCTTGCGCTCGGCCTCGGCGGCCTTCTCGGCCGCCTCGGCCTGGGCGTCGGCCTGAACCTCCTGCAGCTGTCCCTCGCGATGCAGGTCTTCGCGGCCCAGGGCCGCTCCTGCCATCTGCTTTGCCTTGCCAACCACCTTGCCCAGCGGTCCGCCGGCGACGCGCTCTTGCTCGCTCACGCGCGTGCTCCTTTCACGTTGGTCCTCTCAAATCCCATTGGTATGCGTCTACCCAAAGGGCGAGTCGGCCGAACCGTGCGCCGGGTCACATAGGTCAGCAACAGAGTTAGTAGCGGAGGATCGCGGCCACCCCTTCGGCCTCGGCCAGCGGCTCGGCGAGCTCGTCGCGGACGATCGTCACCTGGGCGCTACCGGCGAAGGCGGCCCGGAGCAGCGACTCGACGTCGCCGTCGAGGGCGGCGTCGAAGACGAGATGGTCGACGCGGCCTTCACCGAGCGCCTCCTTCGTCTCCTGGATTCCGAGGGAGCCGCGGCTGCCGCCCTTTGCCTCGCCGAGCGCCCGCTCGACCACAGCGCGGTCGCGCTCGCCGTCGAGCCGCTCGACCGCCGCGGCGACGACGCCGTTCAGCTTGCCGGTCGGGACCGAGATCAGGTCGGCGTCGCCGCCGCGGACTACCTTCGCCTTGGCGGAGCTGAAGCCGTGCTCGAAGCCCTCGGCGTCCTTGGCCGGGCCGAAGACGATCACCTCGGTGATCCCGCGCTCCTCCAAGGCCCGCGCGGCGAGCTCGCCGCACTCGCCGAGGAAGCGGTGGCGGTTGTGTTCGAGCCTTTCGCCGTACTGGTCGTGGCCGGAGGCGCTGACGCCCTGGGCGCGGGCCGGGTTGTTGGTGCTCTGCGATTTGCGCTCGCGCCAGTCGTCGCTGAAGATGCTCAGTTCCCAGTCCTCGAGCTCCTCGAGGGCGCCGGCGGCGCAGCTCAGCAGCCGCACCCGCTCGGCGGAGACGAGGGCGACGCCGCGGGCGCCACCGCGGCAGAGGAGGGCGATCAGCGGCGCGACCACCGGCTCCGGCGCGTACTCGGCGCAGGCATCGGCGACCGGCGGCGCCCCGGTCCCCCACCAATGCTCGGTCCCCTCCTTCTCGGCGACCTCGATGAAGCCGATCTCGCCGCGCGGAGGCGGCCGCAGGTCGCCGTCTTCGAAGCGCTCGATCAGGCGTTTCGCCGTCGCCCGCAGCGCCACCCGATTGGCGTGATCGGCTTCCTTGTGGCTCTCGAGGATCGCGTCGAGGGCGTTGCGCAGCTCGGTTCGCCAAGCGCCACCGCGGTCGGCGGGATCGAACCCGAGATAGACGGAGAGGACCCCCAGCGCCGGCCGCCATTCGCTGATCTCGCGGGCTTCCTCCCAGGTCGGTTCGCTCATTCGCTCACTCCTCCTTGATCGGGTGCGCTCCGGCTACCCCAGCGAGCCGCGTGAAGAAACTAACCCGCCCCCCCGAACTGCATCAAATTTCCTACCCAGCAGGGGGGAAATCTGATGCAGTTCGGATCGGGCGGCGCCGGGTAAGAGTGCGCCTATGAAGCCACGACTCGAGACGCCATTCCCGGGGCCGCCGCAGCCGGACCCGACGCCGCCTTCGCCCACCCCCGACCCCGGTCCGCCGGCGCCGCCTTCGCCCGATCCGGCGCCGCCGCGGCCGGATCCCGGGCCGCCGGAGCCGCAGCCGCCGGTCGATCCGCCCGAGCCCACCCCGCCGGCGCCGGAGATCCTCGCGCCCGTCGCTTAGCGGCGTTTAGGGAGGACGGCGTCCTTTGCCTCCGCCGGCGTCAGGTCGGGATAGAGCGTGCGGATCAAGCCGAGCGCGAGGCCGGCGCCGACCAGCTGGGCAACGACGAAAGCGGGAACGGAGGCCGGAGCGATCCCGGCGAAGGTGTCGGAGAACATCCTGCCGACGTCGATCGCCGGGTTGGCGAAGCTGGTCGAGCTGGTGAAGAAGTAGGCGGCGCCGATGTAGGCGCCGACCGCGGCCGGCGCCAGCTCGCCGCGGCGGGTGCGGGCCAGGGAGAAGATCACCAGCAACAGGCCGACCGTCGCCACCACCTCGGCGAGGAGGTGGGCCGGCGAGGCGCGGTGGTGGCTGGAGATGCTGATCGCGCTGAGCGCGAACATCGCGTTTGCCAGCACGGCACCGGCGATGCAGCCACCGACCTGGGCCGGCACGTAGGCGGCGGCATGGCGCCAGCGCAGGCCGCCGAAGGCGGCGTCAACCAGCGAGACGACCGGGTTGAAGTGCGCTCCGGAGACCGGGCCGAACATGAGGATGAAGGTGAAGAGCCCGGCCGCGGTCGCGGCGGCGTTCTCGAACAGCTGCAGGCCGGTGTCGCCGGGCGAGAGCGAGGCGGCGGCAATTCCCGAGCCGATCACGGCCGCGGTGAGGAAGGCGGAGCCTAGGAACTCGGCGAGCAGGCGCCTCGGTAACGGCTCGGTCACGGGGCGAGCTTATGCCTTGGCAGAATGCGCAGCCCGATGGCCAACGCCCTCTTCGTCTGCCTGCACAACGCCGGCCGCTCGCAGATGAGCCAGGCGCTGTTCGAACGCGCCGCCGGCGGCCGCCACGGCGCCCGTTCGGCCGGGACGACGCCGGGCGATCGCGTCCACCCCGAGGTTGCCGAGGCGATGCGCGAGCTCGGGATCGAGATCGGCGATCGCACGCCGCACCGCCTCACCACCGAGGACGCGGAATGGGCCGACGTCGTGGTGACGATGGGCTGCGGCGACAAATGCCCCTACATCCCCGGCCGCCGCTACCTCGACTGGGATCTGCCGGACCCGAAGGGCCAACCGCTCGACGCGGTGCGGGCGACCCGCGACGAGATCGCCGCCCGCGTCGAGCAGCTGGCCGCCGAGCTCGATCAGGCGCCGGCGGCGCCCGAGTAGCGCAGCGAGCCGGGGGTGTCGAGGTTCTCCCCCGTCTCCAGCAGCGTCTTCAGGCCGGAGAGGATCATCGGCCAGCCGCCGAAGAGCTCGCTGTTGGCGTCATCGTTCAGCTGGTCGTGGGTGACGCGGAGCTGGCAGGAGGTCCCAACCGGGACGATCTCCCAGGTCACCCGCGTGGTCCCTTCGCCGCGCACCTGGTCGCTCCAGAGGGCGTCGAAGCTCTGGACCAGGCGACGCGGCGGGTCGACCTCGAGGTTCTTGCCGCTGGCGATGTCGATCACCCCCGGGACCGCCGACTTGTACTCCGAGCCCTCGGTCCACTCCGAGGCGGTGCCGACTCCGAAGCTGTAGCGCGCCCGCATCTCCTCGCTGGTGATCGCCTCCCAGAGGCGCTCCGGGGTCGTCTTGATGTAGATCTCGAACACGGTCATCGTGCCGCGCCCACCGACCACGGTGTAAGCCTGCTCCTCACTCATTTCGTTTCCTCGCTCTCGCTCTCGATGTCTTTCTTCAGCTCGCTGAGCGCCGAGGCCCAGGGCTCCGCGTACTTGCCCACCCAGCGGTCGTGGATGAGCCTGATCGGGACGGGGTTGAGGAAGTGCAGCTTCTCGCGACCGCGCTTCTGCGCCGTCACCAGCCCTGCCTCCTCGAGCACCCGCAGGTGCTTCATCACGCCGAAGCGGGACATCGGCAGCCCCGCTTCCAAGGCGCTCAGCGACTGCCCGTCCCGCTCGAAGAGCCGGTCGAGCAGCTCACGGCGGGTCGGATCCGCCAGCGCCTTGAAGACCTCGTCCATGTCGACGATTATAGGTGACTATATAGTCACCTGTCAACTGCCGATCGGAGACGGAGAAATCCACAGCGGAGAATTTGGAGTTCCCATTTGACATCAGACGGTGCATCAATTTAGAGTCGTTGAACGTTCAGGGCTTCTCATTGGGAAGCGCCCATCTCGATAACCAGGGGAGAGTTAGATGCAAGTCATCAAGCGCTTGGCGCTGCTCGTCTGCGCCTTGGCGGTCTTGGCCGTCCCGGCGACGGCCAGCGCCACGATCACGACCAAAACGATCGACTACGGCCCGTACACGATCCCGGCCGGCAACGGCGATCCGCACGATCACGAAAACGCCGGGATGATCAGCAACCAGATCGTCAACAACATCGCCAAGCCGTGCACCGGCTGCACGATCATCGGGGTCACGCCCGACCTCGTCTACACCGACGGCACCCGGGCGACGATCAGCCAGGGCCCGATGCTCCACCACGCGATGTTCGCCGCCCAGTCGAGCGGCAAGTCCGACGTCACCTGCGCCGGCACCGGCCCGGGTCTGCTCGGCGAACGCTTCTTCGCCTCCGGCGACGAGCGCACCGCCATCGACCTGACCAGCCTGCCTTACGGCTACAAGGTCAACAGCACCGAGACCTGGAACATGGTCTTCGACCTGATGAACTGGGAAACGACCAGCAAAACGGTGAAAATCCGGATGACCTGGAAGTACGCGACCGGCACCGACTCGAGCAGCCGCGCCGCCCTGCGCCCGGTCTGGCTCGACCAGAACCAGTGCTCGCTCAACTCCTACATCACCGTCCCGAACGGGCTGTGGGACTTCCACTACGACTGGAAATCGACGATCAGCGGCAAACTGATCGCGGCAGCCGGCCACATCCACGACCACGGCGTCAATGACGAACTCACCAATCAGAGCACCGGCGGCACCCTGCTCTGCAACTCGGTGGCGACCTACGGCGGCACCGGCTACGAAACCCCCGACGGACGCAAACACGTCTCCGGGATGAACGTCTGCACGGGCAACCCGATCGCCAGCGTCAGCAAAGGCCAGACCCTGCGCCTACACACGATCTACAACGTGCCGGAAGGGCACCATCTGATCGATGACGCGATGGGCATCATGATCGCCTACTTCGGCTAGTCCCAAGGAGAGATGAAGTACCTCGAGCCGGCCCCGCGGGGCCGGCTCTTTTCGTGCGGGGAAGACAGTCCGCGGCGCGCCGCTCAGAGCTCGACAGAGCCGGAGATCACGGTCTCGCAGCGCCCGCCGACCCAAACCGTGCCGTCCTCGTCCTGGTCGACGTAGACCCGCCCATCACGCCCGATCGCGCTGCCCTGGGAAGCGACGTAAGGAGCCTGTAGGCGGGCGCTGCCAAGCAGCCACTGCGCGACCCCCGCGTTCAAGCTGCCGGTGACCGGGTCCTCCGCCGCCACCCCGTTGACGGGGAAGAACGCCCGCACCTCGATCGCCGCCTCCGAGCCGGCTGGATGGAAGCCGACCGCGCCGACGTCGAAGTCGAGCTGCCCCGGCCGCAGCTCCAGCACCCGCTCGGCGCTCTCCAGCAGCACCGCGATCCAGGCGAAGCCGTTGTCGACCCACTCGACCGCGAGCATCTCGTCGGCGTCGAGCCCGAGCGCCGACGCCACCCGCGCCGCCTCCTCGGGCGAAGCGGCACCGGATCGCCTCAGCGGGGGCGCGCCAAAGGCAAGCCGCCCCTCACCCCGCCGAATCCGCACCAACCCCACCCCGCACTCCTGGACGATCTCGTCCGCATCGCGTGGCTCTCCCCCAGCCTCGAGCCAGGCGTGGCAGCTGCCGAGCGTCGGATGGCCGGCGAAGGGCGCCTCCAGCTCTGGAGTGAAGATACGCACCCGATAGTCGGCCTGCGAGTCCTTCGGCGGCAAGACGAAGGTCGTCTCGGAGAGGTTGGTCCAACGCGCGAACCGCTGCATCTCCTCCGTCGAGAGCCCCTCCGCCGCAAGCACCACCGCCACCGCGTTGCCGGAGCACGGACCGGTGCCGAAGACATCCACCTGCGCGAAGGGATGCGCCATCGGATCGAGTCTCGCAGGTGCGCCAACCTCTACTAGTGGAAGGTGTCACTCCCCCGCCGGCCAGAACTCTCCCAATAGTTCTGTAAAAGGACTCTAAGTACTTAATTGAGACTTGAGGAACCCGGGATATTGCCGGGACGCAGAGGGGGGATGTGGATTGGCGCCACGCATCAGGGGGTTAGGGCGATGAGCAATCCGGGAGCGGCGGTGACGCCGCCGGCAGGGCATCGGTCGCGTTATCGCCAGCTGCGACCCGGCCCGGGGAAGAAGCGTGAGGAGGTGCTGGCGAACCAGCGGTCCCGCATACTGGCGGCGACGATCGAGGTAGTTGCCGAGCAGGGCTACGGCAGCGCGAAGGTGAGTCACATCGCTCAGATCGCGGGGGTCTCCAAGGCCAGTTTCTACGAGCAGTTCTCCGGCAAAGACGAGTGCGTTACTGCCGCCTGCGACACCGCCCTGCGGGCGGCGGCCAGCGCTGTGCTGCGCGGCGAAAGCCGCGGCGGCGAAGGGCGCGACCGCATGCGAGCCGGGCTGACAGCCCTGGCCGATCTCATGGCCGCGCAGCCCAAAGCCACCAAACTGGTCCTGGTCGACGGCGTCGCTTCCACCCCGGCGATCCGCGAGCACCTCCACAAGCGCTTCGGCCTCTTCGAGGCGCTGGTCCACGATCGTCTGGCGGCGACAGGTCCCGCGGAGCCCCCGAGGCAACTGATCGCCGGGCTCGTCCGCGGTATCGCCCACCACGCCCGGCGCTGTGTCGGCGCCGGGTCCCCCGAGCGGTTCCGGGAGCTCGTCGATCCCTTGCTCGACTGGGGGCTCGGCTTCAGATGCGACGAGGCATTGCAGCCGTGCCGCGCCCCGGCAGCGCCGATTCATCCCGACGGCGAAGCGGGGCCGGGGCCGCCCACCTATGACGGAACACGTCCACCGGGGAACACCCGGGAGCTGCTGATGGTGGGAGCCCTGCGGCTCGCCTCGCGCGAGGGGTTCGCCGCGCTAACGCCGTCGGCGATACGGCGCGCTGCCGGAGTCTCCCGCCGCAGCTTCGACGCCAACTTCGACGATGCGGCCGGATGCTTTCTCGCAGCGGTCGAGGCGGAGCTCGAGGCCCGCTTCACCAGATCGCTGAGGCAAGGGGAAGCAGAGCCGAGCTGGTCGGGGCGAACGGCCGTGACCCTCGACCGCTTTGCCTGCTCTCTGGCCGGCGCTCCCGATCTCGCCAGGCTGGCGTTCACCGTGACCCTCGAGGCTGCTCCCGCATCGCTGGCCTGGCGCGAGCGATTGATCGCTACCTGGGCCGCCGCCCTCTACGAAGACGCACCCACCGGCTCGCGCCCGCGAGCCGCGGCCGGCGAAGCCGCGATCGCCGCGATCTGGGGATTCGTCGCCGACCTAGTCACAGCCCGGCGCCTGCACCTACTACCCACCCAGACCAGCCGCCTTACCTTCTTTGCCCTGACTCCCACCATGTCGGGCGAGGCCGAGGCGAGGTTATGAACGGTTTTTACTGAGTACTGGCTTTCACCTATCTCATAGTGAAGGATGCGACCGGTCGGGTGACAGTAACGGTCATCCACACCAGGAAGCGAAGGCAGGGGTTCCATCGCTCGACGGCAGCCCCTGCCCTCGACACATATCAAGAGAGGAATCAAGCAGAAATGAAGCGACTCGCAAAGATGTTCATGGTGACCTGTGTCGCCGCTCTCGCTTTGGCTGCGGTTGCCACCGGTGCTTCGGCGGCGACGTTTACAGCAAGCGCGACCGGGACCCTGACAGGGGACCAGACCACCAACCAGGTCTTCACCGTCTCCGAAGGCGGCAGCAGCGCTGTGACCTGCAAAAAAGCTCACACCAGCGGCACGATCGTTTCGACCGCAGCCGCCACGCAGGAGGTCACGGTCAGTTACTCGGAATGCACCTTCGCCATCTTCGGTTTCGGCAACTCTGCCGCGACCGTCTCATCGGCGACATACGAATTGCACGCCAACGGCGAAAGCGACGTCCTGAACACGATCACCATCAGCGTCCCCAGCCTTGGTTGCAAAACTACCGTGAAACCGCAGACCGGCCTGAAATCGGTCAGCTTCACCAACAAATCCGGCAAGCTCGAACAGTCCAGCGCCATCAAAGGCATCGTCTCCACTGGCGAAGGCTTCTGCCCGGGCGGCACCACCGGTACCTACACCGGCTCCAACCTTGTCGAAAGGGTTGGCGGAGGAACCCTGTCTTTTGACGCTTAGTCTCAGCGACTAGGAGTTCCTGTACGAGGCGGCGGGCGCGAGCAACCGCGCCCGCCGCATTGGTCAATGGCAAGAAGGGAATGCAATGAATCTCCTCGCAAGGATGCTCGCCACGGTCTGCATTACCGCGCTCGCCGTAAGCGCGATCGCAGACGGTGCTTCGGCGTCGGTGTTCACAGCAAGCGCAACGGGCACCATCGCCGGCGCCCAGACCACCAATCAAGTCTTCACGACCAGCTCTGGCGGCTCCAACATCGTAACCTGCAAAAAAGCGCTGACGATCGGCTCGATCACCTCGCTCGCGTCAGCAGAACAGCACATCACGGTCGAATATGCCGAATGCACCTTTGCGATTTCTGGTTTCGGCACTAATCCCGCCACGGTCTCGCCGGCTACATACCTGCTCACAGCAAACGGTGAAGTTCACATCAAAAACACGATTACCATCAGCGTTCCAGTTCTTGGCTGCAGCACCACGGTTTCACCCCAGTCTCGCAAATCGCTCTCCTACGCCAATATTTCCGGCAAGCTGCAAGTCACCAGCAGCATCACCAGCATCTCGTCGAAAGGATCTGGATTTTGCCCCGGTGGAACTACCGGGACCTTCTCCGGATCCAACCTTCTTGAACGGGTGGGTGGAGGGACCTTCTCCTGGGACGCCTAGCCAGTGAAATCTCGAGCCTGAGGTCGATGACGGTCGGGTCCGTCGTCGACCCAGGCGGCTCGGCAATTCGCAGACGTTGTCACCCGAAGCACCACCGTGGACCATTTACAGTTCCATCTCGGTACAGGACCGGCGGCAACAGGGACCGCCGAGAACTCGAAGCAGGGATCTAGCGATGATGTCGGCAGGGAACCAGTCCGCAAACGGTTAGCGGACGCCAAGTGCTCTGACGGACCGACCAGTCGTCCCGAATGACGTACTCGCTGTCTCACGAGAGCAAATGCATAGGAGGAGAGAGTGATTTCAAGGATTCATCGCCAGCTTGGTACCGCTGGCTTCGTGATTTCGATCGTCGCGCTGATCGCAGCGCTCGGAGGCGGCGCCTACGCGGCGTCCGGCGGCTTCTCTGCCAAGCAGAAGAAGGAAATCCGGAATATCGCAAAAAGTGTTGCCACGCCCGGCCCGCAGGGCCCCGCTGGAGCTCCCGGCAGCCAAGGCGCGTCGGGTTCTCAGGGTGCGAAGGGGGACAAGGGCGACAAGGGTGAAACCGGCACTAACGGGACCGATGGGACCGATGGAACCGATGGAACCGATGGCGAAAACGTCTCGGTCATCCCGCTTGCCGCGGCAAACGGAACCGGTCATTGCGAAGAAGGTGGCGCCAAATTCATCAACGGCACCGGCGAAGCTTTTGCCTGTAATGGAACCGGGGGCAATGGTGAAGGCACCGAGATGGGACTCTGGGAATCGCAAGGGGAAAAAGGGTTTGTCATCGGAGATGCTTTCGCAGTGACGACCATCTCCTTCCCGCGTCCCTTGGACGCGGCGCCGACCGAAACGGTTGTAGTGGACATCGATGCTTCCGACGAAGACAAAGCAAAATGTCCGGGAGAACTTTTCGAACCGAAAGCCACTCCGGGCGTCCTTTGCCTGTATCCAGCGTTCCTTGAACCTGCGGTTACGCCAATAGGTCCTGGGGCTCAGAAATTTGGAGCGGTGTTCTTCTTCCCGAAAACCTACGCTGACTACGGCAGCTGGGCAGTGGAAGCTTCCTAGCAACGACTGGTCCAACTCTCTGGCCCGAGTTCTGAGCCGGGGAGTTGGACCGGAGTGCAGAGTGCAGATTCAAACAAGGGGCAAAGGAGCGAGATGACGGGATCCAGGAAAAAATACGGCGGCGTATTTGTAGGGGCTGCCGTCATCGCGCTCGCACTGATATTGACGCAGGCCGGACCGGCCACCGCAGCCGGCTGCCCCAATGAAGCGATCCGTGTCGAACAAGGGGCTGCTGCCCTGGCGCTGCCGGAATGCCGCGCCTATGAGTTGGTAAGCCCAGGCAGCACTCCGTCCGTGGACTCCTCTGGAAGCGTGCGGTTCGGGGCCAAAGCCGCCAATGACGGAAACGGGGTGGCCTACTTCTCCTATTACCCGTTCGAAGGCTCTCCGAGCTCCGGCTGGTTCTTCAGGGCGCGCCGCGATGGCTCTGGCTGGTTGCAGGAAACGATGAGCCCCCAGGTGCTTCCGGGTGCGGCGACTAAAGTCATCTGCGAAGCGACGGAGCTCAACTATTCCGAAGATCTCTCCGCCAGCGTCCTCAGGATCGGTCGCGAAATCAAGCAGGAATACCCAGGCAACTCCTTCTGTCCACAACCCCAAAACGAGCTCGTTCCAGGCGAATCCCAAGGATTTGCCAACCTGCTGCGGCAAGGGGCTCCCGGTGCTCCGTACGAGCTGGTCAATCGAACCCCCGCCGGCGCTACGCCTGCTAATGCCCAGTTCCAGGACGCCTCCGATGACCTAGGTCACATCGTCTTCGGCGAGAAAGCACAGCTGACCCCGGAAGCTCCATCTGGCTACAACCTCTACCTCTGGGTTAACGGCGCCCTTCGCCTTGTGTCGTTCCTGCCTGACGGGTCGCCTGTACACGGCGACCTTGCGGGAGCGACGCAGCACCTAGATGCCACCACCGGAACCACGGGAGGGACTTTCACGGGCACGGCTCCGATCACCAATGCAGTCTCCTCGGATGGCGAACGCATCTTCTTCTACGCCGGCGGCAACCTCTACCTACGCAAGAACGCAGGCCGACCCCCAACGGCACCTGGCTCATGCTCCCAAGCCGAACCTGAACGTGCCTGCACGCTGCAGATCGACATATCGCACGGTGCCGGCAATAGCGGCGGAGGAATCTTCCAATACGCCAGCGCCGATGGTCGTCGGGTTTTCTTCACCGACGAAAGCCAGCTGACCTTTCCGTCCAGCGCGGCGGCGGGCAAACCTGCCCTCTACGAATACGACGTTGAATCCCGCACGCTCGCCGACCGGACTCTCGCTACCGCCGGAGCAGCCGACGTTCGCGGCTTCAGCGGAGCCGCCAAGGATGGTTCCCGCCTCTACTTCGTCGCCAAAGGGGTCCTCACCGCCACCCAGGCGAATGCCCATGGCGAAGTCGCCCAACCTGGCCAACCCAACCTGTACCTCCTCGAAGGCACCGCGCTGACCTTCGTCGCGGTGCTGGCCCAGGCGTCCGACCGCGGCGCATGGAGCTACGAACTGAGCCCACAGCCGGGTGGCCCGCCTGAAGCCCCCGGGGCCGGAGGGTCCACGCTGGCGACCCGCACCTCGCCCAACGGCCGCTTTTTTGCCTTCAACTCCAGTCGCGGCCTTGCCGGCGGCCCGGCCGGGACCAAACAAATCTTCATCTACGACGCGCTGAGCCGGGAATTGGCGTGCGCCTCGTGCCCCTCCGGCGCCGGGCCCTCGAGGCCGTCTGAACTACCTCCTCCGATTGCAACTACCGAAGCCGAAGCGCCGGGTTACCTGCCTCGCGGCCTCACCGATGAGGGGCAGCTGTTCTTCACCACGGCCCAAGCTCTCCTCCCGGCCGATACGGACCAGGTCGGCGACGTCTACGAATACCGGGCAGGAGAACTCCATCTGATTTCCGATGGAGCTTCAGCCGGGCCGTCGTTCTTTTTCGACGCCAGCGAAGGGGCGAACGACGTCTTCTTCGCGACCTCGGATGCGCTCGTGCGCTCCGATACCGACAATGCCCTGAACCTCTACGACGCCCGTGTCGACGGGGGCTTTGTTGAACCGCCGGCACCGGTGCCGCCTTGCGCCGCTGGCGAGCTATGCCGGAGCCCCGGCTCCGGCGCCCCACCCACCGGCGTCCCAGCGACCCCGTCCCAAGGCGGTGCCGGGAACGTGGTCCCACCCAAACACTGCAAGCGGGGCAAGGTGAGGCGCAAGGGCCACTGCGTCAAGAAGGCAAAGCACCGTAAGCACAAGAAGCACCACACCAGCAAGAAGGGGGCTCGCCGATGACCGCGCCGACTTACGCTCTCCGCCGCACCACCGTGCTCTTCACGGCCTTCCTCTTGACGATTGGTGTCTTCTCGTCATGGCTCGGCGCCTCGGCCCGGGCTGCCCAGCTCGAACACGAGCAGGTGGTTGCTGGCCTGCACAACGCCAGGCTTGAAGCAAGGATCAACCCCGAAGGAGCCGCGACCAGTTGTCAGGCGCAGTATGTGAGCGAGGCAGACTTCGCAACCGGAGGCTGGGCCTCGGCTGGCACTGTCGCCTGCGAACCGCAGGATCTGGGAGCGGGCTTCGAACCGGTGACGACGAGCGCCCAACTCGGCGGCCTGGCCCTGTCCACCGCCTACCGCTACCGGTTCCTCGTCACGACGCCAGGAGGAACGGCTCCCGCAGGCGAAGGGCAGTTCTCTACCTTCGGGATCGAAAGCTTCTCCTTCCGCAGTCTCGACGCCGTCGGCGAACCTGAGACCCAGGCCGGCGCCCACCCCTACGAAATGATCGTCAAGATCGCAACGCCGACGACCGAAGTCGAAACGGGAGAAACGCAGGGAGGAAGCGTGAGCCCGACCGGAACGATCAAGAACCTTCTCAGCGAACTGCCTCCTGGCCTGATCGGCAACCCGACCGCGGTGCCCAGCTGCACGGCGCGCGAAGCGGAAGAGCAGAGGTGCAGCGGCGATGCGCAGGTCGGATTGATCGAGGTCCGCTACGGCGAAAGGACCGAAGAAGAAGCCGCCGGCGCCGCCAGCCCCCTCTACAACACGGTCCCCCCGACGGGCAAAGCTGCCCGCTTCATGGGGTTCATCAACGCTTCGACTGATGCCTTCGTCGACAGCGGCGTCCGCACCGGGGAGGACTACGGCATCACCTCGGGCGGCTTCAACATCAGCGGGCGCACCAACGTCTACGGGATCACCGTGAAACTCTGGGGAGTGCCCGCCGATCCGAGCCACAACGCCGATCGGTTCTGTCCGATTCCCGGCGGAGTCGAACGCGGCTGCACTTCGACCGCCAACAGGCTTCCGTTCCTGCGCAACCCCACCAGCTGCACCGGTCCGCTCACGGTGCGCGCCCGCCTCGACGCCTACCAGAGCCCGGGAGAGTACGACGAAGCGCAGGCGACGATGCCGGCGATCACCGGCTGCTCGCAGCTCGAGTTCGACCCGACGATCGAAGTGCGGCCGACCAGCGAAGTCGCCGACAGCCCGACCGGGCTGCACGTCGACCTTCGCGTCCCCCAGAACGAAGATCCCGACGGACTGGCGACGGCGGACCTGCGGGAAGCCGTGGTCAAGCTGCCCCCCGGCCTCACCCTCAACCCTTCCTCGGCCAACGGGCTCGAGGCCTGCACGCCCGAGCAGTTCGGCCTGACCACCCCGATCGGCGTCGCACCGATCCACACCACGGCGGCGCCAGCCACGTGTCCCGAAGCGGCCAAGATCGGGAACGTCGAAATCGACACCCCGTTGCTCGACCACCCGCTGTCCGGGGGCGTCTACGTGGCCCAGCCCGATCAGAACCCGTTCGGCTCGCTGCTGGCGATCTACGTTGCCGTCGCCGATCCCGTATCGGGGGTCGTGATCAAGCTCGCCGGCCACGTCGAGATCAGCTCCGGCGGCCAGCTGACGACCAGCTTCGCGGACAACCCCCAGCTCCCGTTCAACAGCTTCAAGCTCGACTTCTTCGGCGGCGACCTCGCGGCGCTGAAGACCCCGGAAGTGTGCGGCAGCTACCAGACGAACGCGACGCTGACGCCGTGGTCGGCACCCGAATCCGGGCCCCCGGTGAACCTCACCGAGAGCCACCCGGTCAGTCAGGCCGCCGGTGGCGGCAGCTGTCCGACCTCGGTGAGCGGCGAGCCCAACTCTCCCGCCTTCGAAGCCGGCTCCGAATCGCCGCTCGCCGGCGCCTTCAGCCCCTTCGTGATGCACCTCTCCCGCGCGGACGGCTCGCAGCGGTTCTCCTCGCTGACGGTCACCCCGCCTCCTGGACTGCTAGGGCGCCTTGCCGGGATCCCCTACTGCCCGGACAGTGCTCTGGCCGTCGCAGCGGCGAAGAGTGGGAGCGGCGAGCGCGAAGCTCCCTCCTGCTCGTCCGCTTCTCAGGTGGGTAGCGTCGTGGTCGGCGCCGGCGCCGGCGCCAAGCCGTACTACGTCACTGGAAAGGCCTACCTCGCCGGGCCCTACAGGGGCGCGCCGCTCTCACTGGCAATCGTCACCCCTGCGGTAGCTGGTCCATATGACCTGGGGGACGTCGTCGTCCGCGCCGCCTTGGAGGTCGATCCTCAGACGGCGCAGATCACCGTCAAGAGCGACCCGATCCCGACCGAGCTCAAGGGCATTCCGCTCGATATCCGCTCGGTCGCGGTCAAGATGGATCGGCCCGACTTCACCCTCAACCCGACGAGCTGCGAAGACATGGCGGTCGGCGGCAGCCTCACCACCGTGCAGGGTGCGACCGTGCCGTTCTCGAACCGCTTCAAGGTCGACGGCTGCCGGAAACTCGCTTTCCACCCCCGATTCTCGCTCCGTCTCGGAGGCGCCACCAAGCGCAACCGACATCCGTCGGTGACGGCGATCGTGAGGCCACGCGCGGGACAGGCCAACATCAGCCGCACCTCTGTGCTCCTGCCGCCGACCCTGCAGATCGACAACGCCTCGATCCAAACTCCCTGCACGAGGGTGCAGTTTGCGGCCGCCTCCTGTCCCAAGGGCTCCGTTCTGGGACGGGCAAAAGCCCTTTCGCCGCTCTTGGACCAGCCGCTGGAAGGACCGGTCTACTTCCGCTCGAACGGGGGGGAACGGGTCCTGCCCGACCTCGTAGCCGACCTGCGCGGCCAGATCGACATCGTTCTGGTTGGCCAGGTGTCGGCAGTCCACAAGCGCATCCGAACCCTCTTCGCAACCGTGCCCGACGCGCCCGTGTCGCGCTTCGAACTGCGGATCGCCGGCGGCAAACGGGGCTGGCTGGTCAACAACGACAGCCTTTGCAAGCGCGATCAGCGCGCGGACGTGAAGATGCGCGCTCAGAACGGGCGCGCGCTCTCGATCGACCCAAAGGTCGCGACCGCCTGCAAGAAGAAGGGAAAGAAAAGGCGGCGTCAGTCGGCTACGTGAATCTCCAGCGCGTGGATCTGGTGCTGGCCGTAAGAGCCGGTCTGGACCGGGCCGGCGGCGCTGATGGGAGCGGGCCTGGCGCGGGTCCGGCCAGGACCGCGGCGATAAGGGTCGATAAGAGGTTGAGGATCACATCCGGTAGACCGGCGCCGCCGGCTCGGCCAGCGGCGCATTGGCGCAGGCGGCTAGGGCTTGGCTCAAGACCCTGCGGGTGTCGCGGGGGTCGATGACGCCATCGTCCCAGAGGCGGGCGGTGGAGTAGAAAGGCTTGCCCTGCTCTTCGTACTGGTCGTGGAGGAGCTCGGCGGTCTCGGGCTGGCCTACCTCTTTCATCACGGCTGCTGCCATCTCGCCGCCCATCACCGAGATCCTCGCGTTGGGCCACATGAAGAGAAACCTTGGCGAGTAGGCGCGGCCGCACATGCCGTAGTTGCCCGCCCCGAAGGAGCCGCCGACGATCACCGTGATCTTGGGGACGCGGGCGGTGGAGACGGCCGCCACCATCTTCGCGCCGTCCTTGGCGATCCCGCCCTGCTCGTACTTCGAGCCGACCATGAAGCCGTTGACGTTCTGCAGGAAGACCAGGGGGATCCGGCGCTGGTCGCAGAGCTCGACGAAGTGGGCGCCCTTGAGGGCGCTCTCGCTGAAGAGGATGCCGTTGTTGGCGACGATCCCGACCGGGTGGCCGTCGAGGCGGGCGAAGGCGCAGACGAGGGTCTTGCCGTACTTCTCCTTGAACTCGCGCAGCTCCCCGCCGTCGACGATCCGCCGCATCACCTCGCGGATGTCCCAGGGCGCGCGGGAGCCGATCGGGACGACGTCGAGGATCTCCTCCGCCTCCCCCGCCGGCGGCCGCGGCTCGATCCGCTCCCAGGGCGGGGCCGGACTCGGCGGCAGGGTGGCGACGATTTCGCGCAGGATCTGCAGCGCCTCGGCGTCGTCGGCGGCCAGATGGTCGGCGACGCCGCTCTTGCGGGCGTGGACGTCTCCCCCGCCGAGCTCCTCGGCGGTCACCTCCTCCCCGGTCGCCGCCTTCACCAGCGGCGGCCCGCCGAGGAAGATCGTCCCCTGGTGGCGCACGATCACGGTCTCGTCGCTCATCGCCGGTACGTAGGCGCCACCGGCCGTGCAGGACCCCATCACGGCGCTGATCTGCGGGATCCCCTGCGCCGACATCGTCGCCTGGTTGAAGAAGATGCGACCGAAGTGGTCGCGGTCGGGGAAGACTTCGTCCTGCAGCGGCAGGAAGGCGCCGCCGGAGTCGACCAGGTAGATGCAGGGCAGCCGGTTCTGCAGCGCCACCTCCTGCGCGCGCAGGTGCTTCTTCACCGTCACCGGGTAGTAGGTGCCGCCTTTGACGGTGGCGTCGTTGGCGGCGATCACGCAGCGGCGGCCGCTGACGGTGCCGATGCCGGCGACGATCCCCGCCCCCGGCGCCGCCCCCTCGTAGAGCCCGTGCGCGGCCAGCGGCGAGAGCTCGAGGAACTCGGTGCCGGGATCGCAGAGGCCGGCGACGCGCTCGCGTGCGGTCAGCTTGCCGCGGCCGCGGTGGCGCTCCACCGCCTTCTCGCCGCCGCCGGCGCGGACGCGTTCGAGCTCGCGGTCCAGCTCGGCGATCAGCTCGAGGTGCTGCTCACGCATGCCAGTCCACCGGTCCGGCGACCAGAACGTGGGAGCCGAGCGGCCGCCCCAGGACTTCCTGCGCCGCCCGCGAGGCAGCCAGCAGCTCGTCGAGGTCGACACCGGTTTCGATGTTCATCTCGTGCAGCATCGAGACCAGGTCCTCGCTGGCGATGTTGCCGGTCGCCCCCGGCGGCACCGGGCAGCCGCCGAGCTCGCCGAAGCTCGACTCGAAGCTGTCGACCCCCGCCTGCAGCGCCGCGAAGACGTTGGCGAGGCCCTGGCCGCGGGTGTTGTGGAAGTGCGCGGTCCGCTCGACGCCGGGCAGCTCCTCGGCCGCTTTCCAGAAGAACTCGGCGACCTGGAGCGGGTTCGCCATCCCGGTGGTGTCGCCGAAACCGACCTCGACCGCCCCGGCGGCGCTCAGCCGCCGGGCGATCTCGAAGACGCGCCGCAGCGGCACGTGCCCCTCGTAGGGACAGCCGAAGCTGGTGCTGATCACGCCCTCGCAGCGCAGCCCCTCCTCGGTCGCCCGCGCCAGCACCCGCTCCACCCCCGACAGCGACTCCTCGACCGAGCGGTTGACGTTCCTGCGGTTGTGGGTCTCCGAGGCGGAGAGGAAGACGTTGACCTCGTCGATCCTGTCGCGGACCTCGAGCGCCGCCTCCAGCCCGCGCTCGTTCGGGACCAGGACCGAGACCGAGACGTCGTCGGGGATTCGAGCCCGTTCCAGCACCTCGCGCCCGTCGGCCAGCTGCGGGACGACGTCGGCGCGGACGAAGCTCGTCACCTCCAGCCGCCGCAGCCCGGTGCGGGCCAGCATCTCGACCAGCCGCACCTTGTCATCGGTGGCGATCGTCTCCGGCTCATTCTGGAAGCCGTCGCGCGGGCCGACCTCGCGGATCCGGACTGCGTCGGGAATCGCCATCGCGGGACCCCCTATGCCCCGAGGGCGCGGGCGATCACCATCTGCTGGATCTCATCCGTACCCTCGCCGATCGTGAGGATCTTGGCGTCGCGGTAGAAGCGGCAGACCGGGTACTCCTCGATGTAGCCGTAGCCGCCGTGGATCTGCACCGCCTCCTCGCAGCAGCGCACCGCGAGGCGGCCGCTCTTCAGCTTCGCCTGGGCGGCGGTGAGGCTGAAGTTTTCGCCCCGGTCCTTCATCCGCGCCGCTTTGTAGACGAGCAGGCGGGTCGCCTCGATCTCGGTCGCCATGTCGGCAAGCTTGGCCTGGATCGACTGGAAGCGGGAGATCGACTGGCCGAAGGCCTGGCGCTCCTTCGCGTAGGCGAGCGCCTCATCAAGCGCGCCTTGGGCGAGGCCGACGCCCATCGCGGCGACGCCGATGCGGCCGATGTCGAGCACCTGCAGGAACTGGCGGAAGCCCATCCCGCGGGGACCGAGGAGGTTCTGCTCCGGGACGCGGCACTCGGTGAAGGTGAGCGGGCGGGTGTCAGAGGCGTTCCAGCCCATCTTGCGGTAGGGCTCGCCCTGCTCGTAGCCGGGGGTGCCGTTGGCGACGATCAGGTTGGAGATCTCGCCGTCGCCGGTGCGGGCGGTGATGCAGACGACGCCGGAGATCTCGGTGCCGGCGTTGGTGATGAACTGCTTGGCGCCGTCGATCACCCATTCGCCGCCGTCGAGGCGCGCCTTGGTGCGGACGTTGCCGGCGTCGGAGCCGGCCTCGGGCTCGGTCAGGCCGAAGGCGCCGAGAATCTCGCCGGAGGTCAGGCGCGGCAGCCACTCTTGTTTCTGCTCCTCGCTGCCAAAGAGGTAGATCGGCTGCGTGCCGAGGGAAGTGTGGGCGCAGAGGGTGATCGCGACCGAGGAATCGATCCGGGTCAGCTCCTCGACCGCCAGCGCGTAGGCGAGCGAGTCGCCGCCGCCGCCGCCGTACTCCTGCGGGAACGGGATCCCCATCAGCCCCAGGTCGGCGAGCTTGCGGACGATCTCGTAGGGGAAGCGGTGCTCGCGGTCGAGCGCCTCGGCGACCGGCGCCACCTCCTGGGTGGCGAAGTCGCGAACGGTGCGCTGGATCAGGCGGTGCTCGTCGCCGAGCTCGAAGTCCATCCCTGCAGGTTACCGAATATCCGTTCGAAGTTCGAAGGAACGTTCGGTTTTTGGTCTACCCTTCCCGGGATGCCGTTGCCCTCTCCCCCAACCCGCCCCGCCCTGCGCGCCCGCTACGAGGCACGGCGCAGCGAGGTGGTGGCTGCCGCCGCTGAGCTCTTCGCCGAGCGCGGCTACGACGGGACCTCGATCAGCGAGTTGACCGCGGCGACCGGGCTCGCCGCCGGCGGCCTCTACCACTACATCGAGGGCAAGGACGACCTGCTGATCGCGATCTGCGACGAGCTGCTGGAACCGCTGCTCCAGCGCGCCCGCGAGATCGTCGCCGCCGATGCGCCTCCGGTCGACCAACTGCGTGAGCTGGTCGAGGCCTGGGTCGCCCACGTCGTCGAGCACCGCCACCACATGCTCGTCTTCACCCAGGAGCGCCAGGCGATCGAGCGCCAGCCGCGCTGGCGCCACGTCCGCGCCCAGCGCAAGGCCTTCGAGAAGATCCTCGACGAGATCCTCGCCCGCGGCGAGGCCGACGGCTCGATGACCTTCGCCGACCGCCGCCTCTCCCTCCTCGCCCTGCTGGGAATGGTCAACTACACCCCGCAGTGGGTGCGGCCGCACGGCCGTCTCAACGCCGCCGAGATCGCCGGCGGCTACTGCGCGATCGTGCTCGGCGCCTAGAAGCCCTCTAGGAGGGAGTGGGCGCCGCGGCGACCAGCAGGGCGACGGCAACGGCGATGGCGAAGACCAGAACCGCGGTCTTGAACGGTGCGGGTGAGGCTGGACGGATCATGCTTCGAAGGTAGCGCGACCCCTCTGCTTTTCCTGTGCGGAAGTGCACAGTTGTAATACCGCACATACGCCGCAGGTCCAGGCCGTGGCGACCAGGAAGCCGCCGATGACGTCGCTCGGGAAGTGGTGGTGGAGGATCACGGCGGCAAGCCCGACCAGGCAGGCCGCGGTGAAGCCGACCGCGGCGGCGAGCGGGCGCCGGCGGGAGGGGACGAAGATGCACCAGGCGGCCGCCATCGAGAAAGCCGCGGTCGTGTGCCCGCTGGGAAAGGAGTTGTCGTAGATGTGCCCACCTTCAAGGGTGCCGCCCGTTCGCGGCGCCGCATACACCTCCTTGAGGAAGTGCGTGCTGAGGTCGGCGCCGAGCACGAGGATGGCGCCGGCGAGCGCCGCCTCGCGACGTCCGCCCGCAAGGGCGATCGCGACTCCGGCCACGAGGAGCAGGGCCTGCGGGACGGGGTCCCCGAGGTGCCCGATCGCGGCGGCCAGGTGGCCCACGGTGCCGTCTCGATGAGCCGAGAGACTGCGAAGCGTTTGCGCGTCGAGGCGGTGCAGCCGCGTGAGGTCGAAGGCGGCCCAGGCGGTGAGCGCGAACGCCACGACTGCGATCGCGCAGCCGGCCAGGAGCCACCTGGCGTCGAGGGCTCGGGGGCGGGTGGGCTCGCTCACCGCGGCGGGGCCTGGGCGAAAGTGCGTAACTCGACGCCCGCTTCCTCCAGTGCGTCCTTCACCGCCGGATCGCAGAGGGTCTCCAGCTCCACCCGGCGCTCGGCGTCGTAGGAGGAGGTCGGAACCGGGCCCGCCGCGGGGTGGCAGCCGATCTCGGTCCAGCCGGGCGGCAGGGAGCGGATCAGCTCGATCAGCTGCGCGGGGGTGATGCCCACGGGAAACGGTTCGCCCTTGCCGCTCTGGCCGTAGAAGCCCCCCTCGTAGCGGATCGCCCGGTTGCGCAGCGGCACCCCGAGCTCGCCGGCGAGCGCCTCCGCCACCCCCTTCGCCGGCTCGGATTCGTGCACGTGCTGGTGGGAGTCGAGGTGGGTCGGGTCGCGGCCGAGCAGGGCACGGAAGCGCTCCAGTTGCGCCCGGCACTCTGCCGCGACCGCCGCCGGGTCCTCGGCATCGCAGTGCGAGTAGGCGAGCGTCCACTCGCCATCCTCGTAGTTCCACTCGCCGAGGTCGAGGTGGAGACCGATCGCCAGATCCGGGAAGTCGCTCGCCCGCTCGGCCGCAGCCGGGGCCGCCCCCTGCCGCACCATCAGGCTGGCGCTGGTGACGACGCCCTCGGCGTGGGCGGCGAAGATGCCGTCGTTGACGGCGGCCGAGAGGCCGAGGTCGTCGGCGTTGACGACGAGATTGCGGGCCGCTTCTTCGTCCATAGGGGTCATCGAATCGCAAGTATCATCCCGCCGCATCGAGCCTGAGGAGTACGACGAGCTCTGCCAGCGGTTGGGGAGGGTCGTGGAGAACGCGACCCCGAGCGAAGCCGTGGTCGCGGTGGTCAGCAAAGGCGACCCCCGCCTGGTCGAGTTCGCCGAGCGCAGCGGGCGCCACTTCCCCGCCGACACCGAGGGCCGTTACGCCGGCTACCACCCCCGCACCTCCGAGGAAGCGATCGCCCAGCTGGAGTCCAGTCGCGCCGCGGGCGCCGAATACCTCTGCCTGCCGGCAACCGCGCTGTGGTGGCTCGAGCACTACGCCGGGCTCGCCGCCTGGCTCGGCGTCCACTGCCGCGTCGTCTTCGACGACCGCAGCACCTGCATCGTCTACGACCTCCTTCGCTCCCCCGCCGAGGCCGTCGCCGCCGAGGCCGACGCGGGCCCGAACCGGCAGATCCGGGCGTTGTTCGATGCGATCCTGCCCGAGGAGGCGCTCGTCTTCACGATCGGCGTCGACGGCGCCGGGCTCGCGACCTCGGGGCGGACGATCTCGCCGCTCGGGAGCGGGAACCCGCGCGGGCTGAAACGCCGCTTGGAAGCTGCAGCGGCCCGTGGCGCCTTCGTTCTCGTCTCCACACGGCCCACCGACCCCCCTCCAGACCCCGAGCTGGTGCGCCTGCTTGCCGCAAGCACGCGGCTGATCGCTTCCCGCGAGGGCCTCTGCGACCTCTACGAGGCAGCTTCGGCGGAGGCGAATGGGGACTTGCGGTTCTCGCGCCGCGCTGCCGAGCCGCCGAATTCCTCTTCGCACCTCGACAGCGGGGAAGCGGACAAACTTACGAAGCGACTTGAGCGCCTTGGCCTCGGCGGCGATGATGCTCGAGCCACCGCAGGGAGAAGGTCGCGCGCGTGACCGACAAGCCAAAGATCCTCTACGTCTCACATAACCATCCGACGGTCCGCCCCGGCGGCGCCGAGGCCTATGCCTACGAGCTCTACCGCGCTGTGCGCGACGGCGGTGAGTTCGAACCGCTCTTTCTTGCTCGGACCGGGCCCCCGGTCTCGATCAGCAGCCGCTACCACGAGGGAACGCTGCTGACCGGGGTCAACGAGGACCCGAACCAGTACTTCTTCTACACCGACACGCTCGAATACGACTGGCTCAACGGCACCCCCCGCGGCAAGGCCGCGCTGATCAAGTACCTGCGCGAGTTCCTGGAGGCGCAGCGGCCCGACATCGTCCATCTCCAGCACACCCTCTTCTTCGGCTACGACATGCTGCGCGAGTTGCGCAACACGCTCGGCGAGGAAGTGCCGATCCTCTACACGCTGCACGAGTTCCTGCCGATCTGCCACCGCAACGGGCAGCTGGTGCGGACGACGACCGAGAAGCCCTGTCGCGAAGAGTCGCCGCGCCGCTGCCACGAGTGCTTCCCCGAGGTGAGCCCGCAGGAATTCTTCATGCGCAAGCGCTTCATCCAGTCGCAGATGTCGCTGGTCGACCGCTTCATCGCCCCCAGCAACTTCCTCCGCGACCGCTACGTCGACTGGGGATTGCCGGCGGAGAAGGTCTTCCCCGAGGAGTACGGCCGGCTACCGGTGACGCCGGCGCCCACCCGCGACCGGCGGGTGCGCAACCGGCTCGTCTTCATCGGCCAGCTCAGCTACTTCAAGGGGATCAACGTCCTCCTGCGGGCGATGAAACGACTGCAGGAGGACGGCGTCGACGTCCAGCTCGCGGTCTACGGAGCCAATCTCGAGCTGCAGCCGGACGAGTTCCGCACCGAATTCGCCGAGCTGCTGGAGGCGACGAACGAGACCGTCAGCTTCGAAGGCGAGTTCAACCACGACGACCTGCCGACGATCATGGCCGACGCCGACTGGGTCGTCGTCCCCTCGGTCTGGTGGGAGAACTCGCCGCTGGTGATCCAGGAGGCCGGCCAGCACCGCCGTCCGGTGATCGCCAGCGACATCGGCGGCATGGCCGAGAAAGTCCACGACGGGGTCTCCGGCCTGCACTTCAAGGCCGCCGACCCGGCCAGCCTGGCGGAGACGATCGCGCGGGCGGTCGGCACCCGCCGGCTCTGGGACGAGCTGCAGCGCCGGATCGAGCCGCCCTACGAGATGGACGAGCACGTCCGCTCCCTCGGTCGCCACTACCGGGAGCTGCTGGCGAGCCGGAGCGAAGAGGAGTTGGTGACGCCGCCCGCCCCGGCAACCGAGATCGAGAGCGTCAGGTATGCCTGAGGCAGAGCTCGAGCGGATGACGGCGACGGCCGACCCGGCCCTCGAGCCGCTGGCGGCGCTGCTGGCCGCCGACGTCGTCGCGGTCCACCTCGGGCCCGAGGACGGCACCGACGGCTTGGAGATCTCGATCCTCGACGAGCCGGCGAGCGAGGAGGTGCGCTCGGAGTGCGTCGATCTGCGCACGTTCCTGCGCGAGCGGCTGGCCCCCCTCCCCAGCGAAGAGCGGGGCGCGGTGATGACGTTGCTCGACGAGGTGGCGGCAGCCGAACCGGCGTCCGCGGATCCGATCGCCCTCAGCGCCAGCCGCGCGCTCGTGCGGGAAGCCCTGCGCGAGCCGCTGCCGGTCAGCGTGGTCGAACGCGACGAGCCCCAGGGCCTGCACTTCGACTCGGTCCACGCCCTTGCCGAGGATGCCTTCTACGTGCGCGGCTGGGCTCGCGACGACCAGGCGCCCATGCAGCGCCTCACCGTGATCAGCCCTGAGGGCTCCCGGGTGGAGCTGCTGCCGGGGATCTACCGCGAGCCGCGGCCCGACGTCGACTCCTTCTATGAAGACCCCACCCGTACAGGGGCCGAAGGCACCGGCTTTCTCGGCTACTGCGAGACCGGCGCCCCGAGCCTGCTCAGCAGCGGCTGGGTCCTGGAGATGGAAAACGCTCTCGGCGTCGGCCGCGAGTTCCCGGGCCCGCAGGTCAGCCGCGACCTGCTGGCGGCGCGGGCGGCGATCCTCTCCGACCTGCACAAGGAGAGCGACTGGCAGACGCCGCTGATGGACCACGTGGTCCCGGCGGTGAGCCGGATCCAGCAGCGGCTCGAGGAGCTGGCCAAGATCAAAGACGTCTGGGACTTCGGCGAGCCGGCGGGCAGCCCGGAGAACTCGATCGTCGTCCCCCTCTACGGTCGCATCGACTTCCTCGAGCACCAGCTGGCGCAGTTCGTCCACGATCCCGAGCTGCGCGAGAGCGAGCTGATCTACGTCCTCGACTCACCCGAGCTGGAGACGGCGCTGAAGACCAGCGCCGGCCAGCTCTTCGAGCTCTACGGGGTCCCCTTCCGGGTCGTCGTTCTGGCTCAAAACGGCGGCTACTCGGTCGCCAACAACCGCGGTGCCTCGCTCGCCCACGGCCGGCGGCTGCTGCTGCTCAACTCCGACGTCCTCCCCGCCGCGCCCGGCTGGCTCGGCCGCATGGCAGCCTTCTACGAAGAGCAGGACTCGGTCGGGGCGCTGGGCCCGAAGCTGCTGTTCGAGGACGACACCCTCCAGCACGCGGGGATCAGGTTCCAGCGGCCGCCCGGCGGCGGCGCCTGGGAGAACGAGCACTATTTCAAGGGCCTGCACCGCGACCTGCCGGCGGCCAACCTGACCCGCCGGGTACCCGCCGTCAGCGGCGCCTGCATGATGATCGACCGCGAGCTCTTCGAGGACCTCGGCGGCCTCCGCGGCATGTACGTCCAGGGCGATTACGAGGACACCGACCTCTGCCTGCGCCTGCGCGAGCAGGGACGCGACACCTGGTACCTGCCCGAGGTCGAGCTCTACCACCTCGAGGGCCAGTCCTACGCCCTGGAGACCCGCACCGCGATGTCCCGCTACAACGTCTGGCTCCACACCCGGCTCTGGGACGAGGAGATCGCGGCGGCGATGGCGGAGACGGAGTGAAGCGCCTCGTAATCGACTCGGTCGAGCTCTTTCCGCTGGCAGAGGACGAGCTGCGGGGCTTCGAGCTAGAGGGACCGGCAACCGGGGCGACCTCGGAGGCCCAGACCCTCCACTTCGACGGTTGGATCCTCGGGCGCAACTCGCCTGTGAAGGCCGTCGAGGTGCTGCAGGACGGCCGTAGCGTGCTGCGAATTCCGGTGCAGACGCCGCGTCAAGATCTTGCCGCGGCCTTCCCCGAGGCCGCCGAAGCGGGGACCAGCGGCTTCTCCGCCGCGGCCGGAGCGCTGCGGCTGCGTACAAGTTTCGAGCTGCTCCTGCGCGGCGAACTGGAGAGCGGTGTGACGATGCCCCTGGCGACGATCTCCGGCAGGCGGGAGCCGGTGGAGCTGCCCCCGGCCGACGGGCCACGACCGTTGATCGTCACCACCCTCGGCCGCACCGGCTCGACCTGGTGCGTCTGGTCCCTGCAGTCCCACCCGGAGATCGTTGCCCACAGCCCGTTCGAAAACGACGCCCGCGTCGGCACGTACTGGATGTCGGTGCTGCAGACGCTCTCCGACCCGACCAGCTACCTGCGCCAGGTCTATCCCGGCGAAGTAACCGAGAGCGACTGGTGGGTTGGCCATGAAGCCGACGTCCCCTCCCGCCTCAACGATTCGACCCTCGACGGTTGGCTGGCCGACAGCCGCGTCTACGAGCTCGCCCTCGCCTGCCGCGAGCGGATCGACACCTTCTATGAGTTCCTCGCCGAGCAGCAGGGCAAGCAGGCCGCGTTCTTCGTCGAGAAGTTCCTTCCCCGGCAGATCTCCAGCGACCTCCTGCGCGAGCTCTACCCGGGTGCCGCCGAGGTGGTCCTGGTCAGGGATCTGCGGGACGTCTTCTGCTCGGTCCTCGCCTTCAACCGCAAGCGTGGCTACGACGCTTTCGGCCGCGAGCAGGCGGGGAGCGACGATGAGTACATCGACAACGTCCGGCGTTCGGGGGAAGCGCTGCGAAAGCACATGAACGACCGCGAGACCCACCTGATCCGCTACGAGGAGCTGATCACCGAGCCGGTTGCGACCCTGGAGCCGGCCCTCGAATTCCTCGGACTCGATCCGGCCGGGGCGCCGGCGATGGCCGAGAAGGCGGCCGTCTCCACCGGCGGCATGGATCACCACATGACCGCCGGCAGCGCCGCCGCCTCGATCGGCCGCTGGCGCCGCGACCTCGAGCCGGAGCTCGCCGAGCGTTGCGACGCGATCCTCTCCCCGGTCGTCGCCGACTTCGGCTACGCAGCCGCGGAGGGAGACTCCCCGGCGGCAGCCTGATGCGCGAGCGGGTGGCCGTCGCCGGCTCGATCGCGCAGCGCCCCCGGCGAGGTGGTCACGCCTGGGTCTTCCTCCAGTACCTGCTCGGGTTCCAACGGCTCGGCCACGAGGTCATCTTCATCGACCGGCTGACCAGCGAGATGCTGCCGCCGGGAGCCTCGGCCGATGAGGGGGTGCGCTGGGTCGAGGAGACGCTGAACGCCGACGGTCTCGGCGAGAGCTACGCGGTCCTGCTCGACGACGGCGAGAGCGCCGGCCGGTCGCGCGAACAGGTGCTCGAGCACCTGCGCTCCTCCGTCCTGCTGGTCGACGTGATGGGCTTCCTCGGGGATGACGAGCTGTCGGCGGCGGCACCGCGGCGGCTCTTCCTCGACATCGACCCCGGCTTCCCGCAGATGTGGCAGGAGCTCGGGCTGCACACCTCCTTCGGCAGCCACGATGCCTACGCGACTGTGGGGCTGCGGGTCGGCAAGGAGGGAAGCCGGGTCCCGACCTGCGGGGTCGAGTGGATCAACACCCCGCAACCGGTCGTGCTCGAGAATTGGCCGGCGACTTCTCCAGGTTCGGCCTACACCAGCGTCGCCTCCTGGCGCGGGCCGTTCGGGCCGATCGAATTCGAGGGCGAGACCTACGGGCTGCGCGCGCACCAGATGCGCCGCTTCGCCGAGCTGCCCAGCCGCACCGACGTCCCGATGGAGCTGGCGCTGGAGATCGAAGCTGCCGACCGTGGCGACGAGGAGCTCCTCCGCGAGGGTGGCTGGAGCCTCGTCTCGCCGTTGCAGGTGGCCGCGAGCACTGAGGATTACCGCCGCTACGTGCAGAATTCGCGCGCAGAGGTGGGTGTGGCAAAGGACATGTACGTGCGCTCGCGCGGCGGCTGGCTCAGCGACAGGAGCATCTGTTACCTCGCCAGCGGCAAGCCGGTGCTGGCGCAGGCAACCGGGTTCGAGCTCGAGGTCGAGACCGGCGCGGGCCTGCTCAGCTTCAGCGCTCCCGAGGAGGCGGCGGCGGCGGTCGCGGAGGTCGAGGCCGACTACGGGCGCCAGAGCGAGGCCGCCCGCGAGCTGGCCGAGGAGCGCTTCGATTCCGATCGCGTTCTCGCCGCGCTGCTGGAGGCTGCGGCATGAGCACCGAGCAGCGCCTGCGCCGCCTGAACTGGGGCTGCGGCACCGAGCCCACCCCCGGCTGGATCAACTCCGACATCAAGGAGGACCCGACCGTCGACATCAGCTGCGACATCCTCGACGGGCTGCCGCTGGAGGAGGGCAGCATCGACTACGCGGTCAGCATCCACGCGCTGCCGGAGCTGCGCTATCCCGACCTGGTGCCGGCGCTGATGGAGCTGCGGCGGGTGCTGGTGCCGGGCGGCGTCCTGCGCCTCGCCCTGCCCGACCTCGATCGCGGCATCGATGCCTACCGCGAGGGCGACGGCGGCTACTTCCTGGTCCCCGACGAGGACGCCCGCTCGCTGGGTGCGAAGTTCATCACCCAGATGCTCTGGTACGGCTACTCGAAGTCCCTCTTCACCTTCGACTTCATCGCCGAGCTGCTGCAACGGGCTGGCTTCGACGAGGTTCGGCGCTGCGGGTTCAAGCAGACCCACAGCGCCTATCCGGAGATCGTCAGCCTCGACAACCGACCGCGGGAGAGCCTCTTTGTCGAGGCCTGCAAGTAGCCGGATCGAGGTGCTCGAGGTGGAGATCGCGCCGCCCCGGCGCGATCTGCGCGGCTTCTTCCTGCGAGCGGAGACGGCTGGGGCGCCGTCACGGCCTGACCTGGTGCTACGTGGCTGGGTGCTGCCGCAGGACGAGCCGGCGCTCGGGATCGAGGTCGTCCATGCCGGCGCCGTGATCGCCCGGGCGCCGGTGGAGCTGCCGCGGCCGGAAATCGCCGCGGCGCAGGAGGACGTCTCCCACGCGGGCAGCTGTGGCTTCGAAGCTCAGGTTCCCCTCGCCGTCGCCGCCGGCGAAGTCGAGCTCGAGGTCCGCGTCGTCCTCGACCCGGTCAGCCGAGCCGAGATCGCGACTGTCGCGGTCGAGGTGCAGGCCGATCCGAACGCGGAGCAGGTGACGGTCGTCATCCCCTGCTTCCGCCAGGCCCACTTCCTGCCGGAGGCGATCGAGAGCGTGCTCGCCCAGGACCACGCGGCGGTCGAGATCGTCGTCGTCGACGACGGCTCCCCCGACAACGTCGGCGAGGTGGCGGCGCGCTACCCGGGGGTCAAGTACCTGCGCCAGCCAAACGGCGGTCTCGCCGCCGCCCGCAATGCCGGCCTGGAGGAGGCAGCAGGCGGAGATTTCCTGCTCTTCCTCGACGCCGACGACCGTCTCCTGCCGGAGGCGATCGGGCGAGGCCTGGAGGAGCTGCGGGCCGATCCGGAGGCGATGATGGCCGCCGGCATCTGGCAGCTGATCGGCGAGGCCGGGGAACCGCTTTCCGCCGACCCCCCCGAGCAGCCGCCGCAGGCCTATCCGGCGCTGCTCGAGAGCTGTTTCATCTCCACTCCGGCGGCCGTCCTCTACCGGCGCGAGCTGTTCGGCGAGATCGGCGGCTTCGACCCGGACGTCAGCGCCAGCGCCGATTACGACCTCTACCTGCGGACGGCCGCCAGCTTCCCGGTGCGGCTGCACCCGCACGTGGTCGCCGAGTACCGCCGCCACGGCGCCAACATGACCCGGGATCCGGAGCTGATCATGGCGGCGGAGACCACCGTGCTCGAGCGGCAGGCGCCGCTGGTCGCGGAGGACCCGGAGCTGCGCGAGGCGCTGCAGCGCGGAATCGAGCGCTCACGCGACTACCACGGCGAGCGACTGCAGCTCTTCGCCGAAGGCGAGCGATGAAGACCGCCTCGGAGCTGGCGATCCTCGGCGGCCCGCCGGCCTTTGCCGAGCCGCTGCACGTCGGGCGGCCGAACGTCGGCGACCGCGCCGCGGTGCTGCAGGCGATCGGCGAGGCGATCGACGAGCGCTGGCTCAGCAACAACGGCACCAAGCTGATGACCTTCGAGCGGCGCCTCTCCGAGCAGCTCGGAGGGCTGCACTGCGTCGCCACCTGCAACGCCACGCTAGGGCTGCAGATCGTGATGCGAGCGCTCGGCGTCCAGGGCGAGGTGGTGCTGCCGGCGCTGACCTTCGTCGCCACCGCCCATGCGGTGGCCTGGGAGCGGCTGACTCCCGTCTTCGCCGACGTCGATCCCGAGACCCTTTGCATGGGACCCGCCGAGGCGGCCGCCCGGATCGGGCCCGAAACCGGCGCCCTGCTCGGCGTCCATCTCTGGGGGCGCAGCGCCGACCCCGGGGGGCTCGAGCGGCTGGCGCGCGAGCGCGGGCTGCCGCTCGTCTTCGACGCCGCCCACGCCCTCGGCTGCTCGCGCGAAGGGCGGCCGCTGGCCGGTTTCGGCGACGCTGCCGTCCTCAGCTTCCACGCGACCAAGGTCGCCAACTCCTTCGAGGGCGGGGTCGTCGTCACCGCCGACCGGGAGCTGGCCGAGCGGGTCGCGACGATGCGCAACTTCGGCTTCGTCGACGAGGACGAGATCGTCGGTCTCGGTACCAACGCGAAGATGAGCGAGGCCGCGGCGGCGATGGGCCTCGCCTCCCTCGACTCGCTGCCCGGTTTTCTCGCCACCGGCCGGCGCAACTACCACGCCTACGAGGAGGCGCTCGGCGAGATCCCTGGCGTCCGCCTGCTGCCCCTGGACCCCGAGCAGACCAACTGCCACCACGTCACGATCGCCGTCGAGGCGACCGCCGCCGGCCTCGACCGCGACGCGCTGCGCCAGGTGCTGGTGGCGGAGAACGTGCTGGCGCGCCGTTACTTCTACCCCGGGTGTCATCGGGTGCCGCCCTACTCGGAGGGCACGATCCCCGAGCTGCCGGTCACCGACGCCGCGCTCGAGCGGTGCCTCTCGCTGCCGATCGGAACCGCGGTCAGCGTCGAGGACATCGGCAGGATCGGCCGAGTCGTCGACATCGCCGTCGCCTCGGCGCCCGAAGTCAGGCGCCAGCTCGAAGGCTAGGCTCCCATCCGTGGGTGAGCTCGTCGAGGTACTCGCCGTGGACGTCGATGAGGCCGGCGCAGGATCCGCGCTGCTCGGCGCCAACGTCGATTCCCCAGTGGTCGGACGGCGGATGGCGGCCAGCGGTCTCGAAGTCAGCGGCTGGGCGCTCGCCGCTTCGGGCCCACCCGAGAAGGTCGAGGTCGCGCTCGACGGCAAGCCGCTCGGGCATGGGATCTGGCACCAACGTGAGGACCTCGCCGACGCCTTTCCCGAGGTCGAGGGAGCAACCGAGGCCGGGTTCGAGATCGCCTGCGACGTCTCCCGCGCTCCGGAGGAAGCCGAGCTGGAGGTGGCGGTGGAGGTCGAGGGAGCGCGCCTGCCGATCGGGCGGCTGCGGCTGCGACGCTACTGGCGCGAAGAGCTCGCAGTAGAGACGCCGCCGCTGGTCTCGATCGCGATCCTCGACGAGGCGGGCGACGAGGCGGCGCTGGAGCAGACGCTGGAGAGCCTCGCCCCCCAGCGCCATCCCGCCACCGAGGTGCTGGTGCTGCGGCCGGCCACCGCCGAGCCGCTCTCCCGACCCGCCTGGGAGGCGAACGGAATCCGCGGGGTGGTCTGCGGGCTCAACGGACCCGCCCTGCGCAACGAGGGCATCCGCCAGAGCAACGGCCAGCTGATCCTCTTTCTCGCCGCCGGCTCACGGTTGACCCCCGATGCGCTGCCGCTGGCGGTCGAGATGTTGACCCGCAAGCCGGCGGCGAGCGGAGTCATCGACGGCGACCGCGGCGGGGTCGCCGCCGCGGTCTATCGCCGCTCGGCCTTCGAGGAGCTGGAGGGCTTCGGAGAAGGCGGCAGCGACTGCGATCTCGAGCTGGCGATCCGGGCCGAGCGCCTGGGCGCGCTCTTCGCCCAGGGGATCCTGGTCCCCGTCGGGGGCTGAGCTTGCCGACCATCGTCGTCGCCGGCGCCCTTGCCGCCAAGCCCGACAACGGCGGCGAGGCCTGGGTTCGACTGTCCTGGGTCCTGGGGCTGCGGCGGCTCGGCTTCGACGCCTGGCTGGTGGAGGAAGTCGACGCGGAGACCGCAACCGCCGGCCGCTCCTTCTTCGAGCGCACCGTCGCCACCGCCGGGCTCGAATCGCGGGCGCTGCTGCTGGTCGAGGGAGAGGCGAACGGGCGCCGGCAGGTGGCGGAGCTCGCCGAGGAGGCAACCGCGCTCGTCAACATCAGCGGCAACCTGCGCGACCGGGAGCTTCTAGAGATGTTCGACCGGCGCGCCTACGTCGACCTCGACCCCGGCTTCACCCAGATCTGGCAGGCGCAGGGCCTCCTCGGCGATCAGCTCGCCCGCCACCACCGTCACTTCACGGTCGGGCTCAATCTCGGGGCGGCCGACTGCGAGCTCCCGGCGGACGGGTTCGAGTGGGTGCCGCTGCCGCCCCCGGTCCTGCTCGAGCAGTGGCAGCCGCAGGAACCGCGGCGGTTCGACCGTTTCACCACCGTCGCCACCTGGCGCAACGCCCTCGGTCGGCCCGAACACGACGGCCGCACCTACACGCTCAAGCACCACCAGCTGCGCCGCTTCGCGGAGGTGCCGCGGCGCAGCGGCCTGCCCTTCGAGATCGCCCTGGAGATCCACCCCGATGAGGCCGACGAGGCAGAGCGGCTGCGCCAGCTCGGCTGGATGGTCGTCGAGCCCGCCGCGGTCGCCGCCGACCCAGCCGGGTTCCGCGACTACGTCCGCGGCTCCGGCGCCGAGCTCTCGGTGACCCAGGGCATCTACGCGGAAACCCGCAGCGGCTGGATCAGCGACCGCACCGCCCACTACCTCGCCGCGGGCAGACCCGCCGTGGTGCAGGAGACCGGCCTGCCGTCCGCCTATCGCCCGGAGGCGGGACTGCTCACCTTCTCGGATCCCGAGCAGGCGGCGGACGCGGCCGCCCAGGTGGTCGCCGAGTACGACCGCCACGCGGCAGCCGCTCGCGCCTTCGCGGCGGAGACCTTCGACTCCGACAAGGTCCTCAGCCGGATGCTGGAGGAGCTGGGATGAGGATCGCGGTCAGCGGCATGGTTGCGGGCGACCCGCACCAGGGCGGCGCCTCCTGGGCCGTCCTCCAGTACGTGCTGGGCCTGAGGCGGCTCGGGCACGAGGTCCTGCTGGTCGAGCCGGTCGCCGCCGAGGACCCGGCGAACTCCGCCAGCGCCTCCTATCTAGCGGCGGTGGCGGACCGCTTCGGCCTCGAGGACGCGACCCTCGTCGGTGCGGAGGGCGAAAGCGCACCGGTCCCCCGCGACCGCCTGCGCGAGCTGCTGGCGGATACCGACCTCCTCCTCAACGTCTCGGGCATGCTGGCCGTCCCGGAGCTACTGGAGCCCGTCGCCGTCAGGGCCTACCTCGACCTCGACCCCTTCTTCAACCAGCACTGGCACCTGCAGGGGGCCGACATGCGCTTCGCCGCCCACACCCATTTCGTCACCGTCGCAGCCGGCATCGGCGGCCCGGAGAATGAGGTGCCGACGCTGGGGCTCGACTGGATCGAGACCCTGCCGCCGGTGGTGCTGGAGGAGTGGGCGCCGGCGCCCGAGCCGCCGTCCCTGCCCTTTACGACGGTCGGCCACTGGCGTAGCTACGGCCCGATCGAGCACGAGGGCGAGCGCTACGGCCTGCGTGCGCACTCGCTGCGCGAGCTGATCGAGCTGCCGCGCCGGACCAGGGCCGAGTTCCTGCTGGCCCTCGGGATCCACGAGTCCGAGCGCGACGACCTCGGGGCGCTGACGGCAAACGGCTGGCGCCTGGCAGACCCGGCCGAGGTTGCGGCGACGCCCGACAGCTACCGCGACTTCGTCCGCGCCTCCCAAGCCGAGATCGGGATCGCCAAGGAGGGGTACGTACGCTCGCGCAGCGGCTGGTTCAGCGATCGCAGCGCCTGCTACCTCGCCTGCGGCCGCCCCGTGGTCGCCCAGGACACCGGCTTCGGCCGGGCCCTTCCGGTCGGGGAGGGCCTGCTGGCGTTCGAAACGGCCGATCAGGCGGCGGCGGCCACCGAAGACGTGCTCGCCCAGCCGCGAGAGCACGCGCGCGCGGCACGGGAGATCGCCGAGGAGGTCCTCGACTCCGACCGGGTGCTGAACCGGTTGCTGGAGCGACTGGGAGCGAGCAGCCGATGAGCGCCTCTCTGCGCGAGAGCAGCGACGAGGATGTGCGGCGCGCCCTGGAGCAGGCGCTGGCGGAGCCTGGGCAGGAGCCGCGGCGGGTTGCCCTGTTGAAGCGAAATCCGTTCGCCTACGAGACCAGCTTCGCGATCGACGAGCTGCGGGTCCGGCTCGACGACGGTGAGGCAATCGACCTGCTGGTCAAGGACGTCGGCGCCGGCCTTTCGGCGACCGCGGTGGCCACCAAGCCTTCGCGGGCCCTGGACCCCCGGCGCGAGATCGCCGTCTACCGCTCCCTGCTGCAGCCGGCCGGCGTGCCCGCGCCCCGCTTCTACGGCGCCGTCGAGGACGAGGCCAGCGGTCGCGCCTGGCTCCTCCTCGAGCGGGTGCCGGGGGAAGTCCTCGCCGACGAGGGCGACTCCGAGGCGTGGCGGGCGGCGGCGAGATGGGCGGCGAAGCTGGATGCCGCCGTCGAGGAGCACCGGGACCCGTACCTCGACCGGCTCCTCCTCGACCGCGATCGGAGCTGGCACCAGCACTGGCTGTCGGCGGCGATCGCAGCCTGCGAAGGCTCGGAGCGAACCGGGCTGGCGGCGTGCCTACGCGGTTGCGCCAACGCCCTCCTCGACCGCCTCGAAGCCCTCCCCCGCGCTTTCGTCCACGGCGAGCTGTATGCCTCCAATGTGATCGTCGCGCGGCAGGGATCTGAGGAAACGGTCGAGGCGAAGCCGGTCGACTGGGAGATGGCGGGAACCGGACCCTTTGCCCTCGACCTCGCAGCGCTGGTCACCGGCTGGGAGGGCGAAGAGCGCGAGGCGATGTGCGAGGTGTTCCACCGGGCGCTGCCCCCCGCAGTTGCCGGCGCGATCTCCGCGGCCGACCTGCGCCAAGCGCTCGGCTACTGCGAGCTGGCGCTGGCGCTGCAGTGGCTCGGCTGGGCAAGCGACTGGCAGCCGCCGGCCGAGCACCGGCGCGACTGGGCGGCCGACGCCGCCCGGCTGCTCGAGGGGCTCGACCTGTGACACCGGAGGTCAGCGTCTACATCCAGACCTACCAGCAGCTCGCCTACATCCGCGACGCGATCGACGGCGTGCTCGAGCAGCGGCGGCCGTTCGAGCTCGAGATCGTGATCGCCGACGACTGTTCGACCGACGGCACCCGCCAGGTGGTGACCGAATACCGCGATCGCCACCCCGAGCTGATCCGGCTGCTGCTGCCCGAGCGCAACCTCGGCCCGACCGCGATCTTCCGCCGCGGCCTCGCCGAGACCCGCGGCCGCTACGTCGCCTGGCTCGACGGCGACGACTACTGGACCGATCCGGAGAAGCTCGTGCGCCAGGTCGAGGCGCTGCAGTCGCAGCCGGGCTGGGCCGGCTGCTTTCACGATGCGACCGTGCGCCAGGTCGACGGCGACGCCCCCGACCGCTCCTACGTCTCCGACGAGATGCCCGGCGCGCTCACCTATGCCGACCTGCTGCGCTCCAACCCCGTCCCCTCGCTTTCGCTGATGGCGCGGGGCGACCTCGTCCGCGGCCTGCCGAGCTGGGTCTGGGAGGGGCTCTGGTCGGACTGGCTGGCGCTGCTGGCGATCGCCGAGCACGGCGAGCTTGGCTATCTGCCCGAGCAGATGGGCGTCTACCGCATGCACGCGGCCGGCATCTCCTCGGGTCTCTCCCGCGCCGAACAGCTGGAAGAGGACCTCCGCTTCTACGAGCTGATCGAACCAGCCGTCGCCGAGCGCCACCGGCCCGAGCTGGAGAGCGCAATCCGCTCGCGCCGCTGCCAGATCGCGGTCGAGCGGGCCGAGATTCCCTTCTCCGGCGCGGTCGGCGTCCTCGCCGCGGCGGCCGAATCGCCGACCTACCTGAACGGACGGCAGGTCTGGAGGCTGGAGGTGGCGGATGAGGACCTCGCCAACCTCGACGCCGGCGACCGCGACGGCAGCCTCGCCGTGCGGGTGGAAAAAATGCGCCACGCCGCCGCCCGGGCCGAACCCGGGCTCGCCCACTTCCCCGGCGGCAAACAGCAGCCGGAGGCCCGATCCGAGGGCAGCCTCTTCCTGCTGGCCGTCGGTCCTTCTGCTGACTGGCTCACCCGTTACAGTCGCCTCGGCCGACAGCTGCAGGGGGTCTCCGAGGTGGTCGCTCAGGGCGACGGCTACGTCCTCTTGAAGGTGAGCTCCGCGGTTGGCGCGCCGGCTCCGATGGGCGCACTCGTAGAGATAACTGAGGTCAGCATCCTGCCGGACCAGGAGCTGCTCGGCGGCCACATCGACCGCCCGCTGGCCGGCGCGACCACCGACGCCCACACCGTCGAGATCGGCGGCTGGGCGATCGGCAACGGCACGCCGGTCGTGGCGATCGAGCTGGCGACCGAGGCGGGGGCCTTCCGTCGCCTACCGCTCGGGCGGGAGCGTCCCGATCTCGGGGAAGCGTTCCCAGATTCCCCAGGCGCGGCCCGATCCGGTTTCGGCATCGACATCAGCCTCGTCGGCGGCCCGCCGGAGCAGACGATCGAGGTACGGGCGATCCTCAAGGACCAGCGGCGGGCGGCGGTCGGGACGATCCGGGCCCGCAGCCGCTGGCGCGAGACGCTCGCCGCGGAGGCTCCGCTCGTCTCGGTGGTGATCCCCTGCTACGGCCAGGCCGCCTACCTCGAGGAAGCAATCGAAAGCGTGCTCGCCCAGACCTACGCCCAGGTCGAGATCGTCGTCGTCGACGACGGCTCTCCCGACAACGCCGCCCGCGTCGCCGCCCGTTTCCCCTGGGTCCGCTGCGTCCGCCAGGCCAACGCCGGCCTCGCCGCCGCCCGCAACGCCGGCATCCGCGAGAGCGAAGGCGAGCTGCTCGTCTTCCTCGACGCCGACGACCGCTTGCTGCCGCGGGCGCTCGAAGTCGGCGTCGAGGAGCTGCGGGCCCACCCCGAGGCCGCCTTCGCCTTCGGCCGCTACCGCCGCGTCTCCAGCGACGGGCGGCAGCTGGAGAACGACGACCAGCCGCGCCCCGACGCCGACCCCTATTCGGTCTTCCTCCGCTACAACTACGCCGGGATCCCGGCCACCGGGATCTTCCGGCGCTCGGCCCTCGAAGAGGCCGGCAACTTCGACGAGACCCTGCCCGGCGCCGAGGACTACGACCTCGGCCTGCGGCTCTCGCGCCTGCACGCCGTCCGCCCCTACGAGCAGGAGGTGGCGGAATACCGCGTCCACGGCAGCAGCATGAGCCAGGACGCCGGAGCGATGCTGGCGATGACCCAACAGGCGCTGCGCCGCCAGCGGCGCCACGTCCGCCGTGACCCGGAGCGGCGCCGCGCCTACCGCGAGGGGCAGAAGTTCTGGAAGCGCTACTACGGCGAAGCGATCGTCGCCTCGACCCGCGCCGCTTTCGCCAACGGCGAACGGGGCCGGGGATTCCGGGGCCTCGCGACCCTCGCCCGCCGCCATCCCCGCGGCCTGCTGTCAGCCCTCCGCCGCTCCTAGGCCACGCCGCCCTTGCGGGCGACGTAGAGACCGCGGTTCCAGACGTCATCCTCGCGGTAGCTCGCCTCCATGCCGACGTCGGCGAAGGCGGCTTGCGTCTCCTGCGGAGTGAAGAGGCCGAGCAGCTGGCGTTCGTTGATGTATTCGGGCTGGCCCTCGCCGCCGACCAGGTAGTGGATGTCGAGGACCGCCTGCAGGCCTTCGCGGCGCTGGCGGTACATCCAGGCGAGCTTGGTCTCGGCCTCGCTCTGGAAATTCGCCGCCAGGTGGCCGTCCCAGAAGCTTTCCGGGGTGAACCAGGGCTCGACGATCAGCAGGCCCGGCGAGCGCAGGTGAGCGTCCATCCGGGCGATCGAGCGCCGCATCGCCTCGGCGGTCTCGACGTAGCCGATCGCGCTGAAGAGGCAGATGATCACGTCGTAGGAGCGGTCGATCTCGAAGTTCCGCATGTCGGCCTCGTGGAGCGGGATGTCCGGGCAGCGCGCGTGCGTCTGCTCGAGCATCATCGGGTTGATGTCGAGGCCCTCCCCCCGGTAGGAGTCGTGCAGCAGCTCGAGGTGGCGCCCGGTGCCGCAGCCGACGTCGAGCAGATCCCTCGCCTCGGGCAGCTCGGCGTCGACGATCCCGTGGATCTCGTCGGCGGTCGTCGTGTAGTGCCGCCGCACGTACATCAGGTCGTAGAGGTGCGCGGAGTTTTCGTAGGGGATGCCGTTAGCCATGGCGGTAGGCCGGGAAGTATCCGTCGCGGTCGCGGGGGTCGCCGCCGTGGCGGCGGCAGAGCTCCTCGTAGGCGGGCTGATCGTAGACCGCTTTCACCGCTCGCATCGGCCGCGGCGTCGCCCCGAAACGAGACTTGAAGTCGGCCAGCGAGTCGCCGGGGCTCATGCCGCCGCCGAGGTTGAACCAGGGCACGCCGCGCTCGACCAGCTGGTGGACCGCGCTCCAGATCAGCGGCACCGAGTGATGGGCGCAGCCCGGCAGCGCCGCGTTGAAGACGAAGTCGCCGGCATGGGGCGTCCAGCCGAACAGCGAGACCGACTCGATCCCCCGCTCGCCGCGAGCGCCGACGAGAAAGGTGTCGGGCAGCTCGCAGAGCGCCGTCAGCGTCGCCGCCGGAAACCGGTGGCGCGCCGCCGCCCCCTTGCGCTCCATCGTCTCGGGGTACTGGGAGACGAAGAACTCGGCCAGCCCCTCCCCGTCGAGGTCGTAGTCCTCCGCCCGCCACTCGCGCAGCTGGCGCCGGCGGTTGGTCGAGAGCCGGGACCAGGCCCCCTCCACCCCGTCGCGCAGGTCGATGACGTAGGTCTCGTTGGCCACCGTCACCGTCGCCGGATCGGCGTAGGTGTCGTCGCCGAAGAGGGCGTTGACCGCCAGGTAGCCGGCGACGTAGCCGCGGCTGTCGGCGAACTTCTGCCAGCGGTCGGTAAATCCCGGCCAGGGGCCGGTGCCGGTGAGACCGGAGAACCCATAGGGCGTGGCGATGTCGAGGCGCCCGTCGATCTCACGCTCGATCAGCGGGCAGGCGATCTTCTCCCCTTCCCCGTCCGCGACGTACAGCGCCGCCGGATCGCCGCCAAGCCCGAGCGCGTGGCAGCTGCCCCAGGTATGGCCGAAGACGTGCGGGATGTCCTCCAGCGCCCGGTTCCACGCCTCGGGGTCCGACGGCGGGACCAGGCGCTCCAGCGTCATCGCGCGGCCCAGGCCTCGGGGAGCTCACCGCCCTTGGCACGCACCGTCTCCTTCAGCTTTGCCAGGGCGTCGGAGTCGTCAGGCACCTGGATCAGGAAGCGCTCGATCGGCAGGCTGATGACGACATCCGGGCGCTCCAGCTCGATCAGCTCTGGAATCAGCATGCTGGTGTGCACGAAGACGAGGCGGCGGAACGACTCCTTGAGGAAGAACAGCAGGTTGGGACCGAAGGACTCGCCGAAGACCAGGCACGTCGGGCGTGACTGGTCCTCCTGCTCGTGGATCAAGACGCGGCCGTGGTTTCGCACCTGGTTGTCGTAGACCAACCGTCCGAAGGAAGGGAAGATCGACGCCATCAGGTTCGAACCCTCCACCACCTCCGGGTAGAGCTTGCTGCCGAGATCGCCCTGCTTCGGTTTCTCCGACCACTCGACCCACTCTTCCCTGACTACGTCGAGCTCGACCCCGAGCACCTGGAGCTCCCGGCAGATCGCGAGATAGGCGACGAAAGCACCCCGGTAGTTCCAGTGGGTGTCGGTCCTCATGTAGACGTCTCCACCGGCCGCGGCCGTCCGCATCTCCTCCAGCATGTAAATGGAGGAGGCCCCGACCGCGGCTGCGACCTCGAGGTAATCGTGGATCGGTCGCCGGTCCACAAGCGCCACCTCGGGGGGCAGGAAATCGGCGTAGACCATCTCCTTGTCCGGCACGACCGCCGTCAGCCAGGTCGCCCCCAGAGCCGCTGCGGTATCGCGACGCCCGACCATCAACTTCCGCAGATCCGCCAGCTGCCCTCCGTCGAATGAGATCCGCCCGGTGTGCTGACCCAGGGCGTCGTTGCGGTCACCCTGCAGGAACAGCCACCCTTCTTCGCCTTCGAGCACCCGGCTGCGCGCCGCTTCGTCGACGGCGACGACCCAGGCGGGTGCGTCCTCTTCGTCCTCCTCGAGCTCTGCGAGGAGAAGGAGGGTGCCGAGCATCACCGGCTCCTCGGCGTCGTCGAAGGCCACCTGAAGAGTGATGGCAGCCTCGCCGGAGCGGCGAGGCTCCAGCCTGATCTTGAAGCCCGACCGCGCCGCACCGGGGACGTCCCCGACCCAGAGCACGACGTCGGGGCGCTCCAACAGGATCGGCATCCGCGCGAGCACGATCCCGTCCTCGTCCAATGCCTCGACTGCGACGGCGGTCCGCTCCCGCCCCAGGGCCCAGCCGCTGATCGTGACCCCCCGGGGGTCGGCGACGGCTTCGAAGTTGCCGCGACCCTGCTGATCGATCAGCGGCGACCGGAACCGCTCCAGCACCTGCACTTCTCTGGTGCGGGCGGTCATCCGTTCCTATGAGCGCCGCAGGACGTCGGTCCACCGCCGAACCGGAGCCACCGCCTTGATCTCTCCCATCGGCGAGGTGGTGTCGTCCTCAAGGACGGCCTCGACCGCCAGGACGCTCGTCCCCTTCCCCTTCGCTTCAAGCGTGAGCGCGAACCCGGAGGTTTCCGCCGTCTCGCGGTCGGAGTGCTGCTCGGCCACCTCCGGACGCGGCAACGTCGGCGCTGCGGAGGCGACCACCGACCCTTTCGCCAGGATCTGCACCGACTTCACCTCTTGGTTGATCCCGAGAACCCAGCCGACGACGACTATGCGGCTGCCTTCGGATTCCTGCACCCGAAAGGCGCCCCAAAGCTGGTCGGAGGGGAGGGAGCTCGTCAGCTCTTCGATTTGCAGCGTTCGGTCGCTCATGCGGGCATCGTATTTGCATCGCTCTCGAAAGGAGAGTGGGCGCCGAGTTCGTAGATCTCGCAGGAATCCAGGCTCGATCGGCGGTAGCGCCGATCGAGGTGGCGAGCGAATTCGCGGTAGTGATCGAGCCACCAGAAAGCGGTCTGGGGCACCACGAGGAACTCCGCGCCCTGCTCCCGCAACCGCTCCAGCAACCCGACCGCCTCCGCCCCGTCGGCGGGGTGGTAGCCGGCGTAATCCCCCTCTTCGTCCTGAGGGAAGTGCTCCGCCTCGCGGCCGTCGAGACGTACCAGTTCGCGATCGCCGCGGCTGATCACCAGAACCCGCGCCCCGACCGGCACCTGCCTCTCGACGGCGGTGCGAACCCGCTCTACGAGGTGGGCGTATCCGAGCTGCGGACTCGGTTCGACCCCGGTGTTCCCCGCTGCCGCCGACTGCAGGCGCCCGACCTCCCCCGCCAGGCGGCGGACGCGAGTCAGGAACTCCTCGCGATCGAGGGCTTCGTCCCCCGGGTCGCCATCTGGGGGCGGACCCCCGACAGCTTGCGGTGCGGCGGCCGTCAGCCGGACGACCTCCTGCAGCAGGTCGGAGGTCTGCCGCGCATAGCCTTCGAGCAGGCGCTCGATCTCCTCCTCCCGGCCGCGATCGACGGCGGCAAGTTGGGGATCGACCGAGATCCGCACTGGATAGGAGCTTGGGTACTCGACCGCGAGGAGACCGTCGGCGACGTAGACGTCGAGGTCGTCGCGGCGGACACGCTCGCGCCAGCGCTCGCGGTAGAGGGCGACGCTGCACTCGAAGCGGTCGCTGCGTCCACGCGTGGCCGACTCCAGGTGGACGAGCACCGCCTCGGCGCAGTAGTGGATCTCCCCGCCCGCCTCGCCAAGCCGCAGGCAGAGATCGACGTCCTCGAGCGAGTTGAGGTAGCCGGGGTCGAAGCCGCCCACCTCCCCGAACGCCTCCCGCCGGACCAGCAGGCAGGCGCCGGTGACCGCCTGCAGCGGTCGCGCGCGGCTGACCGCCGGATGGTCGGCCGGGAACCCGGCGTAGAGATGGTGTGGGTAGCCGTCCTGGCCGAAGACGACGCCGGCGTGCTGAACCGTCCCGCTGGGATAGATCAGCTTCGCCCCCACCGCCACCGCCCGCGGGTTCGACTCGGCGTGGCGGCGCAGCGCGTCGAGCCAACCCGGCTCCGGCTCGACGTCGTTGTTGAGGAAGACGAGTACCTCCCCCTCGGCGCTCTCTGCTCCCTGGTTGCAGGCGCGGGCGAAGCCGGCGTTCTCCTCCAGCCTCAGCGTCGCGATCGCGTCTCCGTAGGAGGCCAGCAGCTCCGGCGTGCCGTCCGGGGAGGCGTCGTCGACGACGATCAGCTCCGCGTCGGCGGGGAGCTCGGCGAGCACCATGTCCAGGCAGCGCCGGGTCAGGGCGGCACCGCCGTGGACCGGGACGATCACCGAGACCGCCGCGCTCACCGGCCGTTCTCCCGCAGCTCGAAGATGACCCCGGCCCGCTCGTCGAAGCGAACCGCGCGGTAGCGGGATTGGAGATGCTGCCGCAGCCCCTCGTAGTGGTCGAGCCACCAGCGGTAGGTCGGCGGCACGACGAGGTAGTCGGCCCCCTGCTGGCGCAGCTGCTCGAGGTGGCCGACCGCCTCTTCGCTGTCGGCGGGATGGTGCCCCGACCAGCCGCCGTCCTCCCCCTGCGGGAAGTGCATCGCCCGGCGGCCGTTCAGCTCCAGCAGGGTGTCGTCGCCGCGGCTGATCACCAGCACCGTCGAGCCCGCCGGGACCGCCGCCTTGACCGCCTCGCGCAGCTGCTCGGCCTCGCGCTCGTAGCGAGGGTTGGGCCGACGCCCGTATGGCTCCCAGGCCCTCCCCCACTTCTCCTGGTAGCGCCGCTGGTTGGCGCGCAGGATGCGCCCGTACTCGCCGTCGGCAACCAGCTCGCCGAAGGAGGCTTCGCCGAAATGGTGGACAAGAGACTCCTCCGCGGAGCGCAGCTCGTATCCAGCCTCGCGGGCGCGGTCGGCGTAGTCGTCGTCCTCGAGCAGGCCAACCTCGTAGCGCTCGTCGAGCGGGCCGAGGTGGAGCTGGGTCGCCCGCCGCATCGCCAGGCAGAACATCGCCGGCGTGCGGATCCCCAGCCACTCCCCCGCGTGGCGCTCGGCCCGGCCGCGGGCGAGCTCGAGGAACTCGCCCCAGGTCCGGTAGTGGGTCTCGATCTCCGCCTCGTTGCCGATCCGGTTGGTGACCGGACCGACCAGGCCGACCTCGGGATCGCGCAGATGCCGCAGCAGCCCCGCGAGCCAGCCGGGCGGAACCATCGTGTCGTTGTTGAGGAGGACGACGTTCTCGCCCTGCGCCAGCGCCAATCCCTGGTTGCAGGCGGGGGCGAAACCGACGTTGCGGGCGTTGAAGAGAACCCGCACCCGCGTGTCGGACTCCGAGAGCTTGGTCAGGTAGGAGCGGGTGCCGTCCTCGGAGCGGTTGTCGACGACGATCAGCTCGAAGTCCTCCTCCGTGTTGGCGAGCACCGACTCGAGGCAGAGGCGGTTGAAGGTGAGGCCGTTGTAGGTGACGACGACGATGCTGGCGCTGCCAGACCCGAGCACGGGTGGCTCGGAGTGGACGGAGATCGGCAGGTCCCGCGCCGCCTCCACCGTCTCCCGCGCCAGCGTCGTCGGGCGCCGCGAGACCGGTTCGAGCGGCATCTCGGGCGGGAACAGCTCCGGCGGCGGCATCGCCCGCGTCCGCTGGCGCGAGCCGAGGCCGAGCGAATCGAGCATCGCCCCGAGGACCACCTCGTGGGAGAAGTGCTCGCGGGCCAGCTCTCGCGCCCCGGCCGCCTGGCGCGAGTAGTCGCCGTCGATTCTCGCCACCGCCTCGACCGCCTCCTCCGGCGAGGCGAACGGGAAGAGCCCGGTTCCCGTCGGCAGGGCGCAACCGAAGCCCGTGTCCTGGGTGACGACGGGCCGGCCCGAGGCGAGGTAGGTGGCGCTGCGATCGCTGAACCAGCCGGTCCGCAAGCGCACGTTCTGGTCCTTGGCGACGGTGAACTCGGCGCGCGAGGCACCGATGTAGTCGCGGTAGCGATCGATGCTGTGGGAGACGCCGAGGCCGTCGCGGACCCGCCAACCCCGCTCCTCCAGCAGCTGCCGGTCCTCCGGCTCGTAGCTCGAGAGGGCGAGCTCGAACTCGCGGCCGCTGCGCTCGGGCAGGTCGAGGTAGCGGAGGAACTCGTGGTGCTTGCTCCAGGTGTAGCGCTCGCCGGCGAAGGTGACCTCGCGCCAGTCCTGGCGCCAGTTGCCGATCGTCGTGAAGAGGTCGGCCGGCTGGGCCGAGCGGTCGGGCCAGAGGTCCATCACCACCGGCTGGCGGGTGGGGACGAACTCGTAGCGCTCGGTCACCGGCAGCCCGCAGTCGGGGTTGGCCCAGTTCTCGGCAAAGGTGAAGAAGGCCGAGTGCGGCTCGAGGAAGTCGATCGTCTCCTGCAGGCCGTGGTGGAGCTCCAGCTGCAGCTGCACCGGATCGGTCTCCAGGTAGACGAGGCGGCCCGTCGCCGCCAGCTCGGGTAGCGGCTGGGTACCGCCGTGGAGGTTGACGAGAAGCTCGGCTTCGTTGTAGAGCGCGTGCAGCTGGACCTCGCTCATCCCGAAACAGCGGCCGTCGTCGTGCAGAGCCCGGAAGGCCCACCGTTCGGAGAGCCCGAACCGGCGCATCACCGCGGCGATGAACTCGGCGGCGAGGGCAGCGCTGTCGTCGCCCGGGCTCGACATCAGCATCGACGGCGTGCGGGCGTGGGTCTCGACGTAGTAGGTCTCGAAGCCGAGCCGCTCGAAGCCGAGCAGGTAGTG